>Ga0208373_1001784_pt1 | contig 26629 bp, 31 predicted proteins | sample RifOxyC2_FD_184036 | JGI IMG/M metagenome (GOLD analysis project Ga0208373, IMG submission 184036) | Soil microbial communities from Rifle, Colorado - Rifle Oxygen_injection C2 (SPAdes) | ecosystem: Environmental > Terrestrial > Deep subsurface > Rock core/Sediment | place: Rifle, Colorado... | reverse complement strand
GGCTTGCCAAGCAGTTTATCCTCCAACACATATCTTTCTTTACGCAAGGAGATAACCTTAACCCTCAACGCTGTAATGTCCATGTTGTTCTCCTTCATTATTATTATATATATACATAAGGAATATACATAAAAAGAAAAGCCGTGTCAATTATTATTTTGAACTACGGCTTTTTATTGCTGTATAGCTAAATTATCGAACTTTCAATTCTTCTGTTTTAATGTAATATATTAAAGAATATTCTTCAATATATTCAAGAGATGTTTGTAGGTTGTTTTATTTGATGCGATATAAGCCTGCTCTTTTTGCCAGGGCTCTTCTTTTCCAATAAAATCGGTAAATACTCCACCTGCCTCTTTGACTAGAAGTGCCCCGGCTGCGAAATCCCAGATCTTATCATTAAATTCAATTTCCATTTCTGCTTTTCCTTCTGCTACATATGTTAAACTTCTGACTGTTGATCCAAACATGCGAATATTAAAAACTTTATCAGCCAGCTTGTTTAAACCTTTTAACATTTCGTTTTGATTGAGTTTTATGGTGCTGTCATAAATCATTGTTGATTCTTCTAATGGCTTGTCGGAGACGCGAATTTTTTTGCCGTTTTTAAAGGCGCCTTTCCCTTTTTTTGCCGTATAAAGTTCTTTTTCAACCGGCATGTAAATAACCCCTATGATAATTTCCTCTTTATATTTAACCGCGATAGATGTCCCAAAAGAGGTAATTCCCCGTATGTAGTTGTGCGTGCCATCTATAGGATCAATTATCCATGTAAACTCCGAAGTTAATAAGTCATGCCCGCATTCTTCGGAAAGAATGTTATCGTCCGGAAAATATTTTTTTATTGAATTTATTATTATTTTTTCCGCTTTAATATCAAATTGAGTAACAAGGCTTCCGTCTTTTTTTGTTGATACCTTAATTTTTTTCTCAAAATTGTTTAGCAGCATTCTTCCGGCATCAATTGCAGCTTTTTGGGCAACTTTGGCTCTTTGTTGTATTGCTTTCATTTCCTGTTTATTATATCAGAGCTTGGCTTTGCTTGATATGGTCTCTTTGGTATGAGTTTAGTTTTTTTTGACGGAGTGTGCTTTCACCCAAATTGACATACACATATGTGAAAGAATAAAAGAATGTGCTAAAATTAATTAATTCCGCATAAAATTTTGGAGGGTTTCAGTATGGCTTATATTTCTTTATATCGCAAATGGCGTTCGCAGAATTTTGATGAAATAGTGGGGCAAAAACATATTGTCCAGACGCTTAAAAACGCGATATCGCAAAAGCGCGTAGCGCATGCTTATCTGTTTTGCGGTCCTCGCGGCACTGGCAAGACCTCAATCGCCAGAATTTTTGCGAAAGCTTTAAACTGCAAAGATGGTCCGACTCCCTCTCCCTGCGGAAAGTGCGATAATTGCGTGAAAGTTCGCGACGGTCATGCTGTAGATGTTATTGAAATTGACGCGGCAAGCAACCGCGGCATTGATGAAATTAGGGACTTGAGGGAAAAAGTGCGGTATGTCCCTGTTGAGGGGCGCTATAAAGTTTACATTATAGACGAAGTCCATATGCTTACCTCTGAAGCGTTTAACGCTCTCCTTAAAACTCTTGAAGAGCCTCCAGAGCATGTGATTTTTGTTTTGGCTACAACTGAAGCTTCTCGTATACCTGTTACTATTGAGAGTCGTTGCCAGCGTTTGGATTTTTCCAGAATTTCGCTTGATGAAGTAAAAGATCATCTAAAGAAAATTGCGGAAGAAGAAAAATTTCAAATAGAAGAAAAAGCTTTGGATCTTATCGCAAGAAATGGGGAAGGCAGCATGAGAGATTCTGTCTCTCTTTTGGATCAGCTGGCTTCTTACGCGGGGAATACCATAACCGTTGATAATGTGGTTGATCTTTTAGGCTGCGCGGATGAAGAACTTTTGTTTTCAATCGCAAACAGCATTGCCCAGAACAATGTTGCGGAATTGCTTCAGCAATTACGTGAAGCAATTGATAAAGGACGCAGCGCTGTTCAGATTTTAAGGGATTTAATAATGCATTTCAGGAATATTCTTTTGTTAAAGTTTAAAGCGTCGGAAGCCCTTGAATTGACAAAAGAATACCTTGTAAAACTGGAAACACAGGCAGCCATTTTTGAAGTTGAAAAAGTAAAAAAAATCATTCATCTGCTTTCCAGAATTGAGCTTGATATGAAATGGCATCCTCATGCTCGACTGGTTTTGGAAGTCGGACTTTTGGATGTTTTGGAAAACACTGTTCCAACTTTGCCTCCTGTTATACAAAAAATTGAAACAAAAACATTTGTAACAATTGATTCTTCCCCCGCTCAGGTTGCTCATAGCCCTTTGTTTAATAAAGTAAAAGAGTTATGGGGAGAAATACTGGAAAAGGTTAAAAAGAAGAGCTTGTATGGTTTTGTCTCTCTCCACGAAGGAGAGCCTGTGGAAATAACCAATGATGGCAAGCTTATAATTTCTTTTCGTAAAGGATATTCCTTCCACAAAGAGCGCCTTTTGGAGGCGAAAAACAAGAGTTCGGTTGAAGAAATCATAAAAGAAGTATTGGGTACGGCCATCAGCATAGATTGTAAAATAGAAAATTCCGAAAAAACCACAAAGCCTCAAGTGACCATTGATACGGTAAAGGATATTTTTGAAGGAGAAATTGTTTAAGAAATTCGGGTTATTATTTAAAATAGGGGTGATAAAAAATGGTATTTGGAAATTTGGGCAATATGGCGGAGATGATGAAACAGGCAAGGGAGATGCAAAAGAATCTTAAAAATGTAAAAGAAGAATTAAAAAGATCCAGATATGAAAATGATTCGGACGGTGTCAAGGTTATTGCCAATGGTGAAATGGAAATTCTCGAGATGAAAATAAATCCTGGAATGGAGCCAAGAAAACTGGATGAAGCGGTAAAAAAAAGTGTTAACAGGGTATTGAAAACAGCAAAAGATGACGCAGCCAATAAATTGAAATCTTTGACCGGAGGTTTATCGATTCCTGGGCTTACATAAGAGTGTACACTAGAGTGTACGCTGTAAGCTGTAAACTGCAAACTTAAATATGAACCAATATTCTTCTGCAATGAATAGATTGATAGATGTTTTAAAGCGTTTGCCTGGCATTGGGCCTAAATCAGCGCAGAGGCTTGCTTTTTATATTCTTGAAGTGACGCCACAGGAAGTTGAAGAGTTGGCGCAAACAATTGTTGACGCGAAAAAGAGCATTAAAAACTGTTCTCAATGTTTTCATATAACAGATAAAGATCCCTGTGAAATATGTGTAGATGACAGTCGCGATAAATCGATCATGTGCGTAGTTGAAACGCCCAAAGACTTGATGGCAATTGAGAGGAGCCGCAGCTTTAAAGGGCTTTATCATGTTTTGGGAGGCGTTATTGCTCCATTAGACGGGGTAACCCCCGATGCTTTGCGCATTAAAGAATTGATTCAAAGAGCCGATTCTCTAAAAATTTCTGAAATTGTTCTGGCTATGAACCCGACTACAGAAGGCGAGGTAACTGCTATGTATATTACAAAGCTTTTAACTCCTCTAGGCATGAAAGTTACCCGTATAGCCTATGGACTGCCAATAGGAGGAGATTTGGATTATGTTGATGAAGCGACTCTTTCGAAGTCACTTGAAGGGCGCAGAGAGGTTAGCGATAAAATATAGGGGCGTATCGCGATACGCCCGTACAGGGAAGTAATTAGTGTGAGTGTGAGTAGTTTGTAGTTAGCGAATTAATGGAGCGCTCAGTTGGAGAAGAAAAGAGTATAGCAAAGGAGAAAAAATATGATAAAAAGAATAAGTATTTTATTATCGATTATTTTTTTTGCAGGAACAATAGGTTACGGATCAGAAATATCTGATCCGTCGCAGATAGGAATAGGAGCCAGAGCTTTGGGGATGGGGAAAGCGTATACGGCAGTCGCAGACGATGCAAGTTCGATGTTTACAAATCCGGCAGGCTTATCATTGTCAAATAATATGAAAATAATAAGCATGAGCGGGAATTTAATGTCAGAAGTTCCATATACAATGGTGGGAGGGAGTATAGCTTTATGGGGAGGGAGTGTCGGAATAGGCTACATTGGTTCAGGTCTTAGCGGAATACAGGAAACAACGTTAGTTAGCGGAACGCCTGAAATGACAGGGAATAGCGGAAACTTTTCAAATAGTGAAATCACTGTGAGTTATAGCAAGGAGCTTAATTTGCCATATATAAGCAACGCGGGCGCGACAATCAAACTGTTAAGCCAGGGATTTTCAGGGACAGCAAGCTTTGACGCGGGCAAAGGATCGGGAATAGATATAGATTTGGGAACAATAACGAAGATAAGCGATGATATGAATATTGGAGTTTCATTAAAGAATATAATACCTGGAAATAATATGGGAAATGATGAAATTCCGATGGCAACAACCGTTGGGATATCAAGGTTGTTCAAGCAGTTTAATTTATTGACAGCAGTTGATGCTGAACTATCAAAAGGCTTGCTGTTCCATGCAGGGGCAGAATGGAGCCCGATAAAATTTCTAAAAGTTAGGGCAGGTTTGGATCAAGCCGCATCTGCTGGATCGAGTGCAACTAATTTGTCGGGGGGATTGGGAATAGTGGTTAGAGGCTTTACTTTTGATTACGCGTATCATGGCTATAGCGATCTATCTGAATTTACAACCCATTATTTTTCAATAGGATATGAGTTTTTAAATGCCAAAGATCGAATAGGCGAAAAAGTTGAAGAGAAAATAGAAAAAAAGATTGAGGAGAAAAAAAGTGTAGAGGTTAAAAATGGTAATACTGTAAAGGCAAAAGAGATAAAAAATAAGGGAAAGAAAAAGTGAAGTTGACCCAATATTAGTCGAAGGTTGAAAAGGAAAAAGTATTGATAAGGTTTAAAGAAACAGAAACAATCGAACTTAAAAAATCTACTTCAGAATTAAAAGAAGCAGTTATTTCAATTGTTTCTATTCTTAACAAACATAAGAATGGATGCATTTATTTTGGAATAAAAGATGATGGCACAATCATTGGTCAAAATATTGGATCTAAAACAATAAGGGACATATCAAAGACAATTGCGGATAATATTGAACCTAAAATATTCCCTTCTATTTCTGAAGTTAAAATCGGCATAAAAAATTGCATAAAGGTTGCTTTTGAGGGGGTGAACTGCCCTTATTTTGCTTATGGAAGGGGATATGTTCGTGTTGGAGATGAGGATAGAAAATTAACAGTAAAAGAACTGGAAAGGCTTTTTAATAAGACAGAAGAGGCCTCATGGGAAAAACAAATTTCAAGCAAGAGCTCGAAAGATATAAATGCCCGTGCCGTAAAAGAATATGTTTCAATTGCAAATCAGGCAAAAAGGATAGATTTTAAGTTCTCAAATGTTTTTGAAACCTTAAACAAATTAGGGCTTATAAAAAATAAAAAACTATTAAGAGCTGCCGAAATTCTTTTTTGCGATAATAATTCCGTAGAAATACAAGCAGCTGTTTTTGCTGGCACTGATAAGGTGACTTTTCTTGACATAAGGCAATTTAAAGGGAATTTATTTAAACTCCTCAAGTTTGCCGAATCTTACATAAAAGAACATATGAATTGGAGAGCGGAACTTTTGGAGCGTGAAAGAAAAGAAATTCCAGAGATTCCTTTGCGGGCGATAATGGAAGCTTTGATTAATTCTTTGTGCCATAGAGATTATGCAAATCCAAAAGGGAATGAAATCGCGATTTTCAAAGACAGGGTAGAAATATATAATCCTGGACAGTTTCCGCAGGAATATTCTCCAATAGATTTTATAAAAGGGAGAGAACGAAGCATCTTGAGAAATCCACTCATAGCAAACACCCTTTATTTAAGCAAGGACATTGAACGATGGGGCTCCGGCATGAAAAGGATTTATGATGCCTGCGCGGAACAAAGGGTTAAAGTAAAATTCAGCAAACTAAAAAGCGGGTTTTTGGTAACTTTTTTTAGAGCAAAAGAAAAAACTACCCCCAACTACCCCCAACTACCCCCAACTACCCCCATGACTATGCCTAACAAAGAGAAAGATATTATTAAATTAATAAAACAGAATCCAAAGATAACTAAAGAAAATCTGGCAAAAGAGTTAAATGTGACGATATATGGGATTAAATATTATATAAGAAAGTTGAAAGAAAAAAGAAAGCTTGAATGGGTGGGATCAAGTAAATTTGGATATTGGAAGTTTAGTTAAAAAGGAGCTAATAAACCATGAAATCAAAAATTATATTTTTCGTCTTTTGTCTTTTGGTATTTTCCCAGTCGTTTAGTTTTGCTGTGACGCTGACTGTAACAAACTGCGCCGATAGCGGAGCTGGATCATTGCGGCAGGCGTTGACGGATGTTACGACAGGGGATGCCATAGAGTTTAATATACCGTGGGATACAACCGCGTCGACGGGGGAATACTCGGCTGGGGTTGTGACAAATGAAGCAGGGAGCAATAAGTGGTTTAGGATAATAGTAGATTCGGCATTGCCTACGATAAGTAAAGATAATGTATACATAAAGGGATTCAGCCAGCCTACAAGTGAGGGAAATAATAACTCATTAGGGCCAGAGGTGGAGATAAGAGGGGCGAGTGGAGCAAGTTGGAATGGATTGTATTTTTCTGGTGCCAATAATTGCACAATTGAAGGATTGGCTATAAATGATTTTTTGGGTGGTTTAGTTTTTTCAGGTATTTATATATCATCAGGAAACAGTAATGAAATAGTAGGAAACTATATTGGGGTAGACGCATCAGGAACAATGGGAAGAATGAATGGAGAGGGAATATATATTGATTTATCATTTAACAACAAGATAGGAAATGGGACAGTAGGAGGAAGAAATGTAATATCGGGTAATGTAGAAGGGATAGAGATATCTTTCAGCGGGAGCAATGAGGTGTTAGGTAATTATATAGGGCTTGATGCAACAGGAACCATAGCAATAGCAAATGGGTATGGCATACATCTTTTTTCTTCCTCAAACAACACAATAGGGGCTTCAAATGTCATTGCGTATAATGGGAGCCTGGGAGTTCTTGAGGGTATTTGCATTGAAGCCTCAGATTCCATACAAAACAAAATCACCCAAAACTCGATGTATTCGAATTATGGGAAAGGGATAAGTTTAGAAGGCGGCACGAATGAGAACATCCCAACTCCCGAGATAACATCCGTGACATACACAGGAACAAGTGAGATGCTAAATATAACTGGCACAGGCACATCAAATGCTGTTGTAGAAATCTTTAAAGCATCTGGGAATCAAGGGAGATATTATCTTGGAAGCGTTGAATCTAATGCGTTGGGAAGTTTTGAAACAACATTGGATATCTCGTCAAGCGGAGTAACCTTTATAACAGGGGAAACAGTAACTACAACACAAACGGATGCAAACAACAATACAAGTGAATTTAGCAATACAAAAGAAGTGGCGATAACATCTTTTGTTTCAACTCCTCCAACACTCGAGTTGCCTTCTAACAATTTATTCAAATTTGGTCCAAACCCATATAATCCGAATAATGGCAGCGCCAGAATCTGGTATTGGCTAAGCAGTTCCGCGGATACTACGATATATATAATGAATATGAATGGAGTTCTGGTTTGGAAGAATACATATTTATCAGGAACAAACGGAGGACAAGCAGGCGAGAATAATGTAGAATTTAACGGCAAGAATTCATGGGGTGACACGTTAGGAAATGGCGCGTATCTGTTTAAGGTTGTCCAGGGAGGCAGGGTTGTTGGGGGAGGGAAGATCGCGGTGATAAGGTAGGGGCGTATCGCGATACGCCCGTACAGGGGATCGTATCGCGATACGCCCGTACAGATTTTGCGCCCGTACAAAAAAAGGAGCTACAATGTTAAAAAATTATTTTCAGGATTTAATGAAATTGCTTTTGCAGCCGATTCTTTTTTTTACAAGAATGCCTGATAGTGAATGGTGGGATAAACCTGTGACGTTTTTGGGGATCACAGCCATGATTCTTGCTTTTTTTACGGCGTTTTCTGTTTTTATAACCCAATATATTCCTATAGGATCAACGCTTTTTGAGAAAGTTTCAGGCCTTAAAATTATTATAGTTTCTCCTGTCATGCTTGTTCTTGCTTTTATGTTTTCTGTTATAGCTTTTTCTATTCTTTTTGTATCTTTTCTTGCGGGAATGCTCCTTTTATTTTGGATGCTTGGCGCGCTGATCTTTTGGGGAGGAAATATTTTGAAAGGGAAAGGAGATTATTTAAAAGATGTAAAAGCTTCTTTTTATTCTTCAGGTATTTTTCTTGCTCTTATAATTCCGGTTTTCATGCTTGTTTTGCTTAAAAACAAAACAATGGACTTTACAAATTTTGCGATTGGGTATAATATATTTTATGGTTTTGCTATTTTATTCCTCTATGGATTACAAGCTATTATAGCCCGTAAAGTTCATGGATTGAAAAAATGGAAAGCATTTATTGTTGCTCTTTTGCCTTTTTTGGTTTTAATAATGCTTGGCGTTATTGTTAGTTACCTGATATTACCAAAAATTAGTCCATGGATTAGTTAGATAATAATTGAAAAGATTAAACATAAGAAGGGAGAAAAGATGAGTAAAGATATTTTTGAGGTAAGATGGCATGGCAGAGGAGGGCAGGGGGCAAAGACGGCTGCGCTTTTGTTTGGAGATTCTGCCCTTGATTCCGGTATGTACATTCAGGCTTTTCCTGAATACGGACCAGAACGGATGGGTGCTCCTGTAGCTTCATTTAATCGTCTGTCCAAAAAACCGATAAATGTCCATTGTTCTATCAGCAATCCCGATCTGGTTGTTGTTTTGGATCCTTCGTTGATTGGTAAAGTAAATGTTATAGAAGGATTACAGGAAGAAGGAAAAATTATTGTTAATTCCTCTTTGTCCCCTAAGGAAGTCAGTGAAAAACTTGGCGTTAAAAATATAAAAGTTTATGTTGTTGATGCTTCCGGCATTTCAAAAGAGACAATTGGCAGGGATATTCCCAATACTCCAATGCTTGGAGCCATGCTTAAAGTCTCCGGTCTTTTGGATTTTGACAAGACTATAAAAGGAATTGAGATAAAATTAAAAAAGAAATTTGCCAGTAAACCGGAAATTATTGAAGGGAACATAAAAGCTATCAAACGTGCATATGAGGAGGTAAAGTCAGCGTGAGCAAGAAATTATTAAGTGTAAAAGAACTCCCAAAAGGGGATGTGTTAGAAGCGGGAACCGCAATCCTATTTGAAACAGGAGATTGGCGGTCAGATCGTCCGATTTTTAATAAAGAGCTTTGTATAGATTGTAAAAGATGTTGGCTTTATTGCCCTGATATGTCAATTCTTTTGGATGAAAACAAAAAAGTGTCCGGGATCGATTATAAACACTGCAAAGGTTGCGGGATATGCTCGTTTGAATGTCCCGTTAAACCCAATAAGGCTATAACTATGGAAAAGGAAGTGAAATAAATGGTAGTAGCGGCTAAAACTGGAAACGAAGCAATGGCGGAAGCCATGCGCCAGATAAATCCTGATGTGGTTGCGGCTTATCCAATTACTCCGGCAACCGAAGTTGTTATGATTTTTGCTCAATTTCTCGCGGACGGATTGGTTGATACAGAATATATTCCGGTAGAATCGGAGCATTCTGCCATGTCGGCATGTTTGGGCGCTGCGGCTGCGGGGGCTCGGGTTATGACAAGCACCTCTTCTCAAGGGCTTGCTTTAATGTATGAAATTCTTCCGATTGTTTCCGCGTTGCGCCTTCCTATTGTTGTCTGTGAAGTTAATCGCGCTCTTTCAGGCCCAATTAACATACACTGTGACCATTCCGATACAATTGCCGCTCGTGATTTCGGATGGGTTCAAATTTATGCCGAAAATTCTCAAGAGGCTTACGATGGAACCCTCCAGGCTGTAAAAATTGCCGAAAAAACAAGCCTTCCTGTAATGGTTTCAACTGATGGATTTATTATAAGCCATTGCATGGAAAAAATAGAGATGCTTCCTGACGATGAAGCAAAAAAATTTATTGGTGAATATAAAATGGAAAAATCTGTTTTGGATATTAAAAATCCTACCACAAGAGGGGCTCTTGACCTTCAGGATTATTATTTTGAACATCGTTATCAAACATCTGAAGCTATTTTAAACGCGAAAAATCCGATACTTGAAGCAGGAGAAGAATTTGGTAATAAATACGGCAGAAAATACGGCTTAATTGAAGAATATAAAATGGAAGACGCGGAAAGAGTGATTGTTGCTCTTGGTTCAACCTGTGGAACCACAAGAGATGTTGTTGATGAATTAAGGGGAAAAGGAGAAAAAGTGGGCTTATTGAAAATAAGAGTTTTCAGGCCTTTCCCTGCGCAAGAGATTGCAACTGCCTTGTCAAATGCAAAAAGCGTTGCTGTCCTTGATAGATCCGATTCTTATTCGGGGCAAGGATCTCCTGTTTATGTTGAAGTTTTGTCGGCATTATTTAAGAACGATAAGAAACCTAAAATAGTAAACTATGTTTATGGTTTGGGCGGAAGAGATATAAATTTAGAGGATATAAAATCTGTTTTTGAAAATTTGAAAAAGGTCGATCAGCTTGAAGAAAAAAATTATTTGGGAGTGAGGATGTAAATAATGGTCAGCATAAAAGAATTACCAAATCGTAAAGAACCTTTATCTCCTGGTCACAGAGCTTGTGCCGGTTGTGGTGCGCCTATAGTGGCAAGACAGGTTATTTTGGCTTCTCCTGATCCTGTTGTTGTCGTTTCGGCAACTGGATGCCTTGAAGTTACTACGACAATATTCCCTTATACGGCGTGGAATACTCCTTTTTTGCATAATGCTTTTGAAAATTCCGCGGCTACTATGTCCGGAGTTGTCGCGGCTTATGAGGCCTTAAAGAAAAAAGGGAAAATAGAGGGGAACATAAACTTTGTGGCTTTTGGTGGAGATGGAGGAACTTATGATATAGGATTTCAGTCTCTTTCGGGCGCGATGGAAAGAGGGCACAATCTGCTTTATGTCTGTTACAACAACGAAGCCTACATGAATACCGGGATTCAGCGTTCAGGGGCTACTCCCAGAGGATCAAATACCACAACCGAACCTGCAGGCAAAGTAAGGCAGGGTAAGATTAAGTTTGCAAAAGATTTAACTCAAATTATCGCTGCTCATAATGTTCCTTATGTCGCGCAATCAATTGTTGGAGATTGGGTTGATTTGACACGGAAGGCAGAAAAAGCTTTTTCAATAAAAGGGGCTAAGTTTTTAAATGTTTTACAACCATGCCGTTTGGGTTGGGCATACAATCCTGAAGAGACATGTGAAATAGGCCGCCTTGCCGTTGATACCGGTATTTGGCCGAGTTATGAAATTGAAAACGGCATTTTGAAAATAACTAAAAAGCCTAAAGAATTAAAACCTGTAGAAATCTTCTTAAAAAAACAGGCTCGTTTCCGTCATTTGTTTAAACCGGGCAATGAAAAGATTATCGAAGAGATACAAAATGAAACTAACAGGCGTTGGGGTATTTTACTTTCTAATGATGGGAAACAAATTTTTTAAAGAGGCGTATTAGTAAAAAGGGGGTAAAAAATGAATAAAAAAGAATTGGCTCAAAAAGTGGCGGATCAGGTTGGGATAACAAAGATAAAAGCAGAACAAATTATAGACGCGACATTAAATCTTATAACAGAAGAACTTGTAAATCAGAAAAAAGTCCGTTTGGTCGGTTTTGGTAATTTTGTAGTCAGAACAAGGGCAGGGAGGGTTGGCAGGAATCCTCAAACAGGGGAACAGATAAAAATATCTTCGTCGAAATCACCTGCGTTTGTGCCGGGATTTAATTTAAAAAAATCCGTAAAAGGCAAGCGCAGCATATAAACCAATATTTGATACATGCCTAAAGAACAACACCAAAAAGAAATTTGGATGCTTTTAGAGGTTTTACCTGATCCTTTAAAAGAAAAACTTAAAAATTATCATGATATTTCCGGTTTAATAGAAATCATTCTGGATATTGGAAAACTTCCTCAAGCCCGTTTTTCCAACAATGACTCGCTTTATGTTTCAGACCAAATTATAGAGCAAAAAGATTTGGATTTTGTTACGGAGAAAATCGGCCAATTTACCACGGATAATAGGGCGGGAATAGAAAGGACGCTTCATAGGATATCTGCCATTAGAAATCGTGTTGGCAAGATTGTTGGTTTAACCTGCAGAATTGGGCGCGCAATATACGGAACAAACGATATAATCCGCGACATTATAGAATCATATAAAAATATTTTATTTTTGGGTCCACCAGGAATTGGAAAAACTACCAAACTTCGTGAAGCAGCGCGTATTTTATCTGACCAGTTTGATAAGCGGGTTGTTGTTGTTGATACCAGCAACGAAATCGCGGGAGATGGAGATATCCCTCACTTGGGAATAGGCAAAGCGCGAAGGATGCAGGTCGCCACTCCCGATATGCAGCACAAGGTGATGATAGAGGCTGTTGAGAATCATATGCCTGAAGTTATAATTGTTGATGAGATAGGGACAGAGGATGAGGCTTTGGCTTGCAGAACAATTGCAGAGAGAGGCGTTCAGCTTATTGCTACGGCCCATGGGAAAATACTGGAAAACCTTATTTCAAACCCTACTTTGACAGATCTTATTGGAGGCATTCAAACTGTAATATTGGGAGATGAAGAAGCAAAACGCCGGCGGACACAAAAGGCAATTCTTGAAAGAAAAGCTCCTCCGACATTTGATATTCTTATAGAAATTCGTGAGCGGGATACCTTTGCCATTTATCACGATGTTGCAAAAGCGGTTGACGACATTTTGCGTAAAAGATTTCCCAAGCCGGAACTGAGGATTCGCGATAAAGACGGAAAAATAACAATTAATAAGCCTAAAATGGAAATACCCGATATTTCATCAGATGAAGCTGAAAAGATACTTAATTCGAAAGAAGACCAGCTTTTGCGGATATATCCTTTTGGAGTTAACAGGCAAGACCTTGAACGAAGCATTAACGCTTTGGATGTGCCCTGTTTGGCAGTCAAAAGTCTTGATGACGCAGATTTGGTCTTAACTGTTAAAACAAAAGCAAGGCCCGGGACAAAAATTATGCAGGCGGCGGAAGAACATTCTCTTCCTGTCCATGTGATAAAAAAGAATGTTTCATCGCAGATAATGAAGTTTTTAAAATATTATTTTCATATTGGAGGAAAAGAAGAAGAAGAAGAAGTCGCTATAAGGGAAGCAGAAGAGGCGATAGAGACAGTCCAAAAAACAGGCAAAAAAGTTAATCTTAATCCTCAAAATTCGTATATTAGAAGGCTTCAACACCAATTGGTAGAAGAATCAGGCTTGCATTCAGAATCTTTTGGTTACGAACCCGATCGAAGATTGCGAATTTATCCTTCTTGAATTTCCAGATAAAGTATTCTAAGAACAGCTAAAATTGGAGCGGCAAAAAATAGTCCCCATGTTCCCATTAATTTACCCAATATAAGCATTGCAATTATTATTGCTGCGGGATGAAGATCCAGTTTTATTCCCAATATTTTGGGCACAAGAATTGTATTTTCAAGGACTTGAATGCATAAATAAAGCATAAAAACTTTTAGGGCAAGTATTGGAGAAGAAAGGAAGGCTATGATTATAGCAGGAACGCCTCCGATCCATGGCCCGATAAATGGGATTGCTTCTGTAATTCCCGCAATTAAACCAAGAATTAAAAAGTATTTTACACCCAATAAAAATAATCCGATTGTAGATGTAATTCCTATAAAAATACACAGCAGAAAAACTCCTTTGACATAGTTGTTTAATACGTTATTTATCTTATCTAGAACTCTGTTTATAAAGGGGTGGCTTTTTGATGGTGCCAGGGAAATTAACCCTTTTTTTATTGTATTTTTATCTTTTAACAGGTAATAAGTAAGAATTGGAATAGTTATGATTTGGATGAATTTGCTGCTGAAAATTAGTATGCTTCTGATTGTTTGTTCGGCCATAGCAACAATTGTTTTAATCACTCCATCAATGCTTTGAGTTATGGCAGTATCTACTGTTTGGGGAATTGAATATCCGGCATACCATATGCGAATGTTCTGTAACACAATGCGCGTGTTTTCTATATAATGGGAAATGTTTTTGCCAAAAATTTTGAATTCGGCGATTAAAGGAGGAAGAATGAATTTAAAAAGTAAAAATAAAATACAAGAGGCAAAGATGAAAGCTATTACTATGGATATTTGTATAGGAATATTTAATCCTTTTGGCTGTTTTTCTGAAAGTTTGATAACCAATGGATTTAAGATGTAAAAAAGTATAAACGATATGATTATCGGTGCTAAAGCATCACTTATATAATAGAAGAAAACAATAAACAAGATTATGCCTATAAAACGAAATATTAAATTTTTATTTAAGACAAGCTCTTTCATTTTTTGTCCATTATATTATAAGTCAGATGTTTTTTCCAGTTTTTATCGTTTCTTTGAGGAAAATCGGTTCTATAATGAGCTCCACGCGACTCTTGTCTGTCAATCGCGCCGCAACAAATAAGAGCAGCGACTTGTGCCATGTTTTTTGTTTCTATTTCCTGTTTTGTTGATGGGGTAAAAGCCATTTTATCTTCGATGTTTTTTATTTTATCCAAGGCATCTTTAAGGTCATTCCCGGATCTTAAAATCCCTACTTTTTGCCACATATTGATTTTTATCGCCAGTGTAAATTGATGGATCTCTTCATCCGTAAAAAAAGCATTTCTGTTTTGTTCTTCATTGACTCTTGGGGATAAAAGTTTATTTTTAATCTTTTCTGAAGCTTTCAATGCCGAACGATGGCCGAAGACAAGCCCGTCGAGAAGCGAATTGCTTGCCAACCTGTTTGCGCCGTGTATGCCAAGGGAAGAACATTCTCCCGCCGCGAAAAGGGACTCTATATTAGTTCTGCCGTTTGTATCGGTTTTTATTCCTCCCATTGCGTAGTGGGCCGCGGGAGCCACGGGGATATTGTCTTTTGTAATATCCAATCCTCTCTCCATGCATGTTTTGTAAATAACAGGAAAACGCCTTTTTATTTTATCCGCGCCTATTTGTGATAATTGTAGGTTGACATAATTGGTTTTTGTTTTTTTTATTTCATCAAATATAGCTCTGGCGACAATGTCACGCGGAGCCAATTCACACTGATTATGATACTTTTCCATGAAGCGTTCCCCTTTAATATTTAAAAGTATACCGCCTTCGCCCCGTACCGCTTCGGAAATTAAAAATTGAGGGAGGGCTATTATATCTTCAAATTGTTTTAATTGTAAAAGAGAAGTCGGATGAAATTGGATAAATTCCATATCGACTATTTGGGCTCCCGCCCGATAGGCCATGGCAATTCCGTCTCCTGTAGCGACTTTTGGATTTGTGGTATAAAGGTAAATTTGGCACATCCCTCCTGTCGCAAGAATGGTGGCTTTTGCGAGATATGTTTCTATTTTATTTGTTTTCAGGTCTAATGCTTTAGCTCCGGCGCAGTTGTTGTCTATTATAAGTAAGTCTATTCCCAATGTTTGCGGGTGGACACTAATATTGTCCTGTTTCATCACTTCATAGGCTAATGTTTTCTCTATTTCTTTGCCGGTGGCGTCTCCCGCGTGTAGAATTCTTCGTCTTTTATGCGCCCCTTCAAGTGTTAGGGAGAATTTTCCTCCTCCTTCTGTTTCTGCTTTGTCAAACTGAGCTCCCATTTCAATTAGTTCTTTAACGCGTGTTACTCCTTCATTTACAAGTATCCTTACAGCTTCTTCATCGCAAAGACCGGCGCCTGCTTCTATTGTGTCTTCAAAATGATATTGTGTTGAGTCGAATTTTTCATCTATCGCGGCCGCGATCCCGCCTTGAGCTTTTTGTGTTGCGGTGTCTCCGATTTTGCTTTTTGTAATGATAGTGACATTGCCAAATTTACTTGCGGTTAATGCTGCCGCAAGCCCTGCGATTCCGCCTCCAATGATTAAAATGTCAGATTTTTGCATGTGTTTATTATACTTTGATTGACACCTTACCGCAATAATGATTAAATAGTGACATTATGTGGTTAAAAATAACTCAAATTACAAATTTTAGTCATGTTTTCAAAGGTTTAAGTCTTATTTTGTTGGGGATCTTTGCGCTTCTTTTTGTTTATTATATGAAGCAAAGATGGCAGGAACCTAAAAGTTTTAAACTTATTTTGTTTGTTATTATTGCCTGTTTTATAATTATCTACGGGTTTTTTATATTGGTTTTCAACCCAAATTGGTGGATGCTTCCGTATTGAATTTTTTTAATTTAATATCATTATCTGGGTGAGGTGGTAGTCTTTCTTACAATTAGTTGGGTCGGCATTGTGTGCCGATAGGCAGCTTTGGCCGGATTTTCAATTATTTCCAATAAAATATCAACCGCAACTTCACCAAGCTGTTCTAAATTGATATGCGCGGTGGTTAATTGGGGCTTGGTTGTTTCTATAAATTTCGGGAAAGAAATATCATCAAACCCTGTAATTGATATATCTTTCGGAACCTTTAGATTTTTTCCTTTTAATAATTCAATAACCGTGTAAGCGATAGCATCACAGGCACAAACGATTGCGGTTGGAGGTTTATCAAGACCCAATAGCTTTTCGAGAGCAGGTTCTACGCTTTGTAAATTATAAAAATCTGCCGTGGCAATATAATTATCTGATATTCTTATCTTCGCTTCTGAAAGAGCAAAACGATATCCATCTAGTCTATCCGAAGTAATAGGATCAAAGAGCTGCCCTCCGGTAATAGTTGCAATTTTTTTGTGGCTGAGATCGATTAGATGCTTAGTTGCCTCATAAACACCGGACCTTCCATCAGGAATAACTGTATGCAATTCCAAACCTGGAATCGGATTACCGCAAAGAACTAGCGGGATATTTTCTTGCTTGATTTGCAGAATGTGATCGCGGGAAAACCTGCCAATTATAATAACTCCGTCAACTATGTCCTTGGTGATCATGGTAGGCAGCGTTTCTTCCTCTTCTTCAAAAGAGCTTATAAGCGTGTCGACTCCCAGCTTTTTGGCGTGTTTCAGCAATCCTGTGGTAACAAAATTGTAAAAGCCCCCGAGGGTGATGTAAAAACTTTCACCTAAAACTCCAATATTATTATTACGCCCTTTTTTATGTTTCTTCCTTATATAACCCAATTCTTCGCAAAGTCTCAATATCTTTCCTCTGGTTTCACGATTGATTATTTTTGGATTGTTGAATGCTTGCGAAACTGTTGCAGGAGAAAGTCCCAATTTTTTCGCAATCTCTTTTAACCTGATTGGCTTTGCCATGCTTTATCTTCTCCTTAGCTTTTATCCATGTATAATATTCGTCATCTTTAATCATAAATTTCAATTTTTAATAAAATTACTTAGAATATTTAGTTAGTTATTTAATTAAATTTATACTATTTTTTATTGATTTACAGTGATTTTTTTCTTGTAATATGCGAAAAATATTCCAAGGCAAGATTTAAGCTTAGTAATCATATGAAATTTATTTTAATATATTTGGAAGAATATTTGGAAAAAATTTAAACGTAATTAAATTAATAATTAATATAAAAAAAAATGAGGTTTTTATGATCGTTAAAATTAATCCATTTGTGCTTAGTAATATATATGAAAAGATAGAGCCTGCAACTCCTGCTATACGACGTATTCTCAACTCAACCTTAACAGAGATGCGCGATACAAAAAGACCATTAGCATCAACTTGGGAGCGTTCTTGGTATAAGGATTGGGCTGGGAACCCAGCTATAGACAATATTGTAGGACCTAAATGGACAGAAGGACGTGATTATTACATAAGATTTCTTGAATGCTTTAATATAGAAGCCTGTCGGAATGGTCTTGTTGAGGTGTCTCTCCGCTTCGCTTGTAGGGGGGCGGGGGACTTCGAGGGTGTTGATCATGGAAAACGGGTTGGAAATATCGAAATAAGCCGTTATCCAGTGGAACAGGTAAAAAAAATGCTAGATAGATTGTTCAAAGAATTAAATTTTGGGCAATTAAATTTAAATGTTAATATTAATATTCTTGATGGCGACAAACCTTTTGACTTTGCAAAATTTGCAGTATCAATAAAAAGGGAAGTGCCCGTATTGCAATTTGATATTTAAATAAAAATAGAAGCCGAGGCGTTTTAGGTTTCCATTTTAAAAAAGAGGAATTTCGCAACACCTCATACTGTTGAGGCAAGATAAATTTTAGGGGGAATGATAAAAATGAGTACAACTCAAAATATTTTAAGTCGTCAATTGAATGTGTCACGGTTAGAAATGACAAGATTGGGGCCGATGTTGACTAAAAGGGTTGCATGCAATGTTCTTAGAAGAAGTCCGAATGTTGCAAAAACCATAGATAATGCAATTAGAACCGTTAATCCTTGTCTCGGTTTTGTGCTTCCATCTTGGCAAGACGAAAAAATCGAAATGTTTTATACCCCAATCCCAAAAGAAGAAATTCTTGAAATATCTTCAGAAAACGAAATGATCGGCAGCATGTTATTCGTCGATCCTGAGCAGCCCATATTAAGGGTTAAGCCATGTTTTGGGAAGGAAGATTGGCGATTATTTTTTGCTACAGGAGATAGCAGCCATTCTCTTGTTTATGGGAATAGAGGGTTTTTAGATGAACAATTTTTCTTTGAAGATATTAATATGAGGGATGAAAGTGTAAGGAACAGATTGTTTTCATTATTGTTGAGCCATTCCGCACAAAGTAGTCTTGTAAACAATCAAACGCCTCAAATGACTTATGGAGATTTGCTTTGGAACTTAGACAATCCTACAATTATGGAATTATTAGGGGCTCACTCTTTTCCATCTATGGGCAATTATTGTTGGCAGGCTTTTGGCAGGTTGGCATTTGCGTCCGTTCCTGATAAACAAAACCCCATCGGTCCTCTTTTATTAACTGCAACACAAATGACAAAAACACTGCTAGAAACCTTTGGGTTTAAAGAACTGCCTTATCCAAAACAATTAACCCCTCATTATGAGGCTTATGAATTAAAGGATATAGCGGGGTATTTTATAAGTCCAGAAAGTGAAGGCATAATAACTACATTGATCAATGCTTATAGAATTATTTTTGCACTCAAACTAGCAACAGGGATTGGTGCAAATTTCTTTTATACGGGAAACAGCCTGAGCCCTATCCAAAATTTCCATCATCGATACAGCGCGGTGCTACAAGGTGTCTCCTCAATATTTTTTGAATGGCAGGATAATTATGATGAACATGAATTGGGGAAATCCTTTTTATCTGTTGCATCAACCTGTCATACATATAATAATGCAAAATTGAATGATCATCGCGCAATAGACATTTTCGGTGGAGAATCATTAAGATGCGGAGCCCTTTTGCTTATGCCAAGAAATGCCGGATTAGAAAAAATAGTGGGGTAAGTAAAATGGCGTTTCTTACAAAACAATTTCTACTTTTGGGGCAAAATTTGTTTCCATTGTCCATGAAACCGCTTTTCCACCTTTTAATCGATAGACCTTAAAGCTGTTGTAAAAATCATCAAGTGTCCCTGATTCTCTCCAATCTTTAAGAAATTTTCTTGATGGATGTTCGCATATTTCATCTTTTAGAACTTTATCTTCTACAATTTCCAAGGTACCTGCGACTCTAACTTGAACTCCATTTTTAAAATCGTTAAAACACATCTCAACTTTCGGATTTTTGGCTATTTGTTTATGGACATCTTTCATTGATCCACTGTGGAAGATAATGCCATTTCCGTCTGCCCTATAAAGAAACATTCCTCTGCAACGAGGTTGATCTCCTTCGACGGTTGCCAAGTGAAAAGCCGGATTCGCATTGATTAATTGAAATATTTCTTCTATTGTCATAAATAAAGCTCCTTTTTGAAGTTATTATACCATAAAAAAAGAGTTTCTTATGTTGCAATATCACGAAAAGTGGTTTCTAAACTTTACTAGCGTCTTTAATGATTTCACTTAAAATGTGACTACTTTATCGCTTTCTTTAACTATTTCGTACATATCTTTCAATGTGGAAATAGGACACATTTCCGACCCTTCTTGTTCTCTTGATTTTATGCAGGTGCCACAGGCATAAACTCTTCCGCTGGATTTTAGGAGTTTATCTGCCTGTTCAATAGTGTTGAATTTATCTGTGCTAACTTTTTGATATTCCACGCCTTTTCCCATGAAAAAGACCTTAACCTCATCTTTTTGACTTACAGAATAATTGGCATATCGAAGCGCATTCCAACATGTTTCCGCATCGTTACTTGAAATAATTATACCTATTTTCATTTTATTTCCCCCTTTTTAGAAAGTATTATCCCGTAATGATATGGTTTTAAATCAAAACGGATGGGTTGGACAAACCCAGCTTCTTCTGCCCACTCAATACAATCTTCTGGTTTTGGTCTAATCTTCATTGATGGTCCACGAGGAGTAGCTGGATCATAATTCCAATGGATTATTCCGACCTTTCCTCCTTTTTTTAGAATCCGATAAGCTTCGAGAAGCAAGGATACAGGGTTCTCAAGATGGAGAATATTAAAAAGCATCGCATAATCCATGCTCTCATCTTTTAACCCTGATTTTTCAACAATAAAATCACGCAAAATCGCTTCAATATTTTCTAAACCATGCTTAGCTGCTTCGTTTTTGGTAAGACTGATCATTACCGACTCAATATCAAAAGCGAATATTTTGCCTTTGATGATTTTGGCGGTTGGTATGGTAAAGGTGCCATAACCACATCCGAACTCTGCCACATCGCCTGTTTGATCATTTAGCCCGAGTGTTTTGAGTATCTTTTCCGGTTGAAAAAACTTTTCCCACATTTCACGATCAGGCATCCCACTATCTCTTGCTTTCATTAGGGTTTCATCCTTTCCAACTTATTTATTGTTTTGTTCGATTCTGATAATTGACCTAGGAGAACCTCTCTCATGATATCGCAAGCTTTAACAACCTTAGGATTAGCAATCCGATAATAAATACTTGTCCCATCTCTTCTGGTTTTAACAATTCCCTTGGCTCGCATCAATGACAGATGCTGGGATAGATTAGCTTTTTTAAGTTTTATTTTAGCCAATAGCTCACTAACTGACATTTCTTTGTCTCGTAGGGTGTTTATGATCTCTATTCTTTTAGGGTTGGCTAGAGTTTTACAAATTTCCGCATGTAATTCATATATTTGTTTCATAGTTTCGATTATTATAAACTATAATTAGTTATTTGTCAATTGTTTAATCTAAAGTGTTAATCTGATAATATTTGGATGGCTACTTATCATGTTGGTTGAAATTGTATATAATGTGATCAGAAAAACACAATGGATAAAGTAAAAAAACATTTTGAAGAAGAAGCTGAAGAATTTGATCAAATTATTTTGAGATTGATTCCATTTTATGCGGAAATGATCGATGCTTTAGTGTTGGCAATCCCGTTTGAAAAAATAAGGCCAATCAAAGTTATAGACATGGGATGCGGAACCGGAACAATAGCAAAGAAGATAAAAGAAAAATTTCCAAATTCAAAAATAACATGTCTTGATTTAGCAGAAAATATGATTGAAATGGCAAAAATTAAAATGCAGGAATATGATGATATCTCCTACATCGTGAATGACTTTTGTAATTTCAAGTTTGATGGGGAATGCGATGTAATTATTTCTTCCCTGGCACTGCATCATTTAGTTGCAGATAAAGATAAGAAGAGCTTTTATAGAAAAGCATTTGATAATTTATCTGATGGAGGCGTGTTTTATAATGCGGATGTCGTTTTAGGGTCAAATGCCTACCTTGAAACGATTAACATGTTGAAGTGGAAAGAATTTATGAGCAAAAATGTTTCTTTAGAAGAAATTGAGAATAAATGGATTCCAAAGTATTACGAAGAAGATAGACCTGCGAGATTAATTGATCAGATTAAGTGGCTTGAAGAGATAGGCTTTGTAGCTGTTGATGTGATTTGGAAATATTACAAAGGGGCAGTTTATGGGGGATCAAAAAAATAACATTACGGAACCGTGACGGAACCAAAATTCAAAGCATCCTATATCTCGCACTTCTTCCCAATCCAATGCGTTCAATCCTTTTTAATTTGAGCAGTACTTCGAGCGTTTGTTTTACCGTTGGTCTTGCTATCTTGGTTTTTTTTGCGACATCTCCCGTACTTGTTTCCTTTACCTTTTGAACATATTGCCACACAACAAGCTGTTTTTCTGACAGGATTTTTTCGATATTTTCCTTTGATAGAAGTTCTACGGCCATTTGCGATTGTTTTAAAACAATCTCCAAGAAAAAATTGAGCCAATCAGTGATATCTTCTTTTTTTGTTCCCATTGTCTTTTGACTGCGTCGCAGAGTGATGTAATAATCTGGTTTATTATCTTCAACCAATTTTTCGTGGGAAATATATGGTATATACAAATATCCTGATTGAAGTAATAGAAGATTTGTAAGGACTCGAGAGAGTCTTCCATTCCCATCAGTGAAAGGGTGAATTTTTAGGAATTCAACCAAAAAATTTCCAATCACTAATAATTTGTGGTATTTATCTTCCTTTAATGTTTTTTGTGTCCACTCAACCATGTTGTGCATTTGACTTGGGTCTTCACCACGATGGTTTTCATCTTTTTCTACATATTTCAAAAGTTCTTGGTGAAAATGTTTGATTAAACTGTCGTTAAATTTTAAACTTTTCCAAGAATTAAAGACATTTTCTAGTAATTCGTAATAACCTTGAGCTTCCTGCTTGTCACGATTGGTAAATTTTTGGATGTTAATACCACGCATTAATTTTTCAATATCTTCGTCAGAAAGTCGTGAGCCTTCAATGCGCGTTGAAGCCCCTGTTGAAGTAATCAAAACTGATCGTTTTAATCTTCCTAAAACTTGTGGGCTTAAGCGAGCACCCGTTATCCACTGCCCCTTTAATTCATCAATTTTAGCTATTTTTGACACAATAATAGGGGGAATACTCTCAATTCTTTCGGTCCGTTTTTGGCTTTCTTTATTCATATATTTAATTGGATGTTTTAACTATGTCCAATTATATCCAATTAGAGAGAGCTTGTCAATTATTTAATGATTTTTACTCATCTCACGGAACCGTTACGGAACGGAATTTGGGGGACGAAAAAACTTTATCAAAAATGTTGTCCTTGGCGTCACTCCTAATTCTACAGATTGGACTATCCCTGCTCCAACCTCAGTGGGTTTCGAAGTTATACAAAGCCCTTAAATTGTAGTATATTTATCTCATGTGGAATTTTTTTTTAAAGTTAAAAAATATAAACGAAGCTAGAATTGCTTTTCAGGAAGCCACTAATTATTATTGGATTTCGATAATATATTTATCTGAAGAAATATCACAAACAAGCAAAACTTTTATAGATAAAATGGAACACTTACTAAGCAACTATGAAACTCCTGATAATACGGCTGAATTTAGTGCGGAATGCAAAAAATTAAAAGAGGATATCACCAAATTAGTTAAAGAAATTATCAGTCTTATGAAAAAAGAGCTTACTTTAATGGGTAATAATCCTGAATAGTTTTTTGCAATATATAATTATCGAATAGGGAGATGATATTGATGGAAGGTAAAAATATAAAAATTGGGATTTTTGAAGGACTTTGGGCTGTTTCAATAGGGAAGCTGTTTGCCGTTGGAGCAATTGCAATGATGATATCGCATCCTTAAAGTAAAAAGGCTCTCCTTTTGTTGGTGATTGCAATTGCGGCTGAGGCAATAGAAAAATGGTGGAACATGCTTATTGATTTGTTTGTTCCAGAAAGAAAAGCTGAGAATATCTTCTGATGGTGGAAAATGTTTCTCTAAATATACCAACTTAAGCAAGTTTCCACAACCCACCGTCATCGTCGTCACATCTTAAAATGTTAATCTTTTTGATGGGATTTTTTAGCTTTACAAATATATAAGAGTATGTCAAAATTATTATAGAGTATCATAGAGCATTAAGACTGCTACACTTTTTTATCGACTAATTTTGGGGAGATGTATAAAATGGCAAAGCCAATCGCACCGACTCCTGATTTAAAAGGGAGAGACGCCGACAAGTTTTTAAAAGAATTAGAAAATCCGCAGGCAAGAGCTGTTTCTAAAGAGGATTTTTTACGTGGAAGAAGAATTTTTGAAGCTATTCGAAAGAATTCTCCTATTTTAGACCATGCAGTTTAGTTCTCTCTTTATTGAAAGGCTTTCCGACCATTTATCTAAAACAGATTTTGATTGTGGAGACCCTGACTTAAATGAATTTCTTCTAAAAGATTCTTTTTCTTATCAAAAACAGCTACTTGGTGTAACATACTTATTCCGTCATGTTGAGAATAAAGAGATAATAGCTTATTTTACTGTTTTAAACGATGGCATAAAAGCGACAAACAGGCTTAATAGAAAAATACCAAACAATAAACGACACAGCAAAATTCCGGCAGTAAAAATAGGAAGGTTAGCTGTTTGTAAAACATATCAAAGGGAAAATATGGGCAGCCATCTTTTAGATTTTATAAAATATTGGTTTACCTTCAACAATAAAACTGGCTGTCGATTTTTGCTTGCAGATGCTTATAACAATCCAAAAACTCTAAAGTTTTATCAAACAAATGGGTTTAGTTTTTTAACAGATGATAGAACCAATGAAACTCGTGCTATGAAATTCGACCTAAAACCTTATGAAATGAGGATGGAGAAAACAGGGTAACATTATTTTTTTATAACATCCCCCTCTCATCCTCTCGAAGCACACCGCCCCGCTTTGACAATAAAAACCCTCCTGCGAAGGAATCAAGGGGGTTGACGCTCTCCTTAAACCTTCCCACAAGGAAAAATGACATTATATCGATTGAAAAAATAATGAAAATAATATGTAAAAATGATAAAATTAAACTTATAACCGAAATTGCAATCAATAAGAGAGAAAAATTATGGCAAGCAATTAGATGATTAATCTCAAGAATAAAATGAAATCCTTTAAAATAATAATAAACTATTTTATCTCCTTTTTGTTTTTCCTAGGACTTCTGCCAGCCTTCTTTGTCGGGGTAGGATATGGTCTTGATAGATTATTTCGAATTCCACAAATAAACGCTTGCCCGTATTGCTTGATATTTTCTTATGTATTGATCGTCTTTGGACTGTTTTGGATGATATGGTCAATGCTGGCAATTATTTTTATAGGTCGAGGAAACCCTCAAGAGGTTTTTGGAAAAGAGTTTTTGCCTTCTGCTAAAAAGCTTATTATCGTGGGACCTTATCGATATACAAGAAACCCAATGATATTTGGATGGCTACTTATTATGTTTGGGGTCGGATTATATTTTGGCTCAATCTCTTTATTGTTGATAGTTTTCCCCGCTTTTATCGTCAGCGTTATTTTCTATATTCATAAATTCGAAGAGCCCAAGTTGCTTGAAAAGTTTGGGGATGATTATGTTGAATACCGCAGAAAGATACCTATTTTATTACCGAAATTCTAAGGCCTATAAGTTTCTAGAATGAGGGAGACAAGTGAGGGGGAAATTTTGTCTTCCTTAATCCTTATCCTTACTTCTTATCCTTAAATTTTACTTCGTAAAATTTACTAGCGGGGGTAGGATTTGAACCTACGACCTCAAGGTTATGAGCCTTGCGAGCTAACCAGGCTGCTCCACCCCGCGATAGAAGATAGGAGAGAAAATACCGTGAAAGGCTTATATCCTTATTCTACGACGAACTTGCCGCAAAGTAAAGGGTTGTCGAAAAACTTAACGAAGCTCCTTCTCCACGAGCATCTGTTCCTGTTAGTAGTACATAAGCCCTTAAGGATAACGAAGTGCTTAATCGGGGATAAAAAACATAAGTTCCGGCCGCTTGTAAATCGGCACTAACTGTTCCTATTTTGTTGAAAACCTCTATTGCAAGAGTGCGTGAAGCAATATTTTGATCTGTAATTGCAATGCTTGATGTATTGGTTCCAGCCGGAATAACTATGTTTACTCCTAGGCTCTCCCTTGACGGAGTCCATGTCCCCAGTATGCCTTGCGTATCCTGTGTTACTTCATATGTTACAAGCATATGATTAAAGGTTATTTGAGGAAGAATAATTGATGCCGTAGTGATCTCTTTTGGAGCGGATGCAAACGTAAAAGAAGGGCCTGGAAGGGTTGGAACAACTTCATAGCCTGTGAGGTTTTCGTTATTAAGGGATTTTGCAGTGTAATAGATAGGGTAGCTATCGTTTGTTGAAGAGACTGAAATCCTATAATAATCCGCATCGGCAATATTTGCCAGGTCACTGCAACCTGTGATTGCAACAAAAAGGAAAGGAATTAATATCCAAATCGCCTTGATTTTCATAGTAATTCTCCTTAAAGAAAATGTCGGCTTAATATAGCACTTTAACAGATCTATTGTCAAGGTTATGTATAAACCCAGTAACCGAGATAGAAACTAATTTTAAAAGGCTGTCTTCCACTGTATAATTGGATTAACAAGAAATTTTGGATAACCAAAATCTTCACCTAATGGGTGAAGCCAATTAACAAGGAGAAA
>Ga0208373_1001783_pt1 | contig 26648 bp, 16 predicted proteins | sample RifOxyC2_FD_184036 | JGI IMG/M metagenome (GOLD analysis project Ga0208373, IMG submission 184036) | Soil microbial communities from Rifle, Colorado - Rifle Oxygen_injection C2 (SPAdes) | ecosystem: Environmental > Terrestrial > Deep subsurface > Rock core/Sediment | place: Rifle, Colorado... | reverse complement strand
CTAACGACTTCACGCAGGGGGTGTATTACGGTTTGCAGTCTTCGCTTTATGCTAAGGCTTCCCAGTTTGATCGGTCACTGAGTCGTTCTTACTTCAAAGAGCAATCTGACCTTTTACATCTGAGCTTGCATAATAACCGTTACCGGTTATTATGTCAGATATATCTACTTAGCTGGAACGGACAATTTGCTAAGACAGGACTTTCACCTGTTAGACTAAACATTTTATTAGCTGCGCGGGACTGCACCGCCTCTGGGGCTGTCCCCGATCTTTTCTTTTTAATTGGTCGCTGTCCCTAATTTAAGCTTTTAAGCTCTGCTTTAGCAAAGTTTATGAACTTATTCCGATTGCGGCCGATATTTATTTCATCCATGAAGAAGTTTCCGGAACCTATCAGCCAAAATACTCTATCAACCATTAAGGCGTCTGTTTTAACTATTTCGGCCATTTCAACAAGAGCTTTGTAAACATCATAATAATTGTCGGATTCGCTTAATCCTAACTCACTGAATATCGTTATCAGATGGACATCCGGCTTTGGATAATCATATCCAAGCTCTCGTAAGAAATCGCATGCCAATGGCATTCCAAAACCTCTTACTTCCTCGCTTAAAAGCATAGGCAAAGCTGATTTGGTATATTTATTGAATGAAAATTGCTTTAAAAACACACTCAGGTCCTTCCTGCTCTTGAAAGCCGCCAAAAATCTGGATCCTGATATAATTCCACCCGCAAAAACACGCCATAAACACTTCCGGCTTTTAGCATTCCTTATATTATACTTTCTTTTGAAAACTTCGAATAACTCTTCTTCATCAGCATACTTCTTTATTATTTTTTTCGGATTAAACCCAAATAATATTTTTTGAAGAGATTTTTCTTTTTCCGCGAAATTAATAACGTTTTTCATCATACTTCTGTTAGACAACGAACTTATCAGTATATTATTCGCAGAATTTAAAGTAGTAAATGTCGAGCTTCGATTCTTAAGATGCTTACTAACAATATCAACAGACAATTCTTTATGCTTCGCAATAAGCCCAAAAAGGAACTCTCTCCCGCATTTGAAAACTATTTGCATTCTTTCTTTTCTATTCAATTTTCCCTCACGTAAATGCTTCTCAAACTCTTTTTGAAATAATATGACAAATTTAAAGTCGCTGTCCCGTTTATGTTAAAATAACCAGCGCAGTCCCTTTTATCGCTTTAAATTCTTCTGTCAATACATTGGCTATCAATCCATTTCATGAATATTGGTTCCTTTTTTGTATCCGTTGAAATCAGATATACTCTTTTTTTAGCTCGTGTTAAGGCTACAAGAATATTGCAGATATTTTTATCTTTCACTTGCCCTTTATCTAAATAAAACATATCATCAAAGTGTGTAATAAAGACATATTCTGCCGCAAGACCTTTTGAGCTTTGAATTGTTGTGGCTTTTATTGGTATCCTCTTAATTCCTGGTATATTTGAGCCCTGATAGTTTGAGGCAATTTCCTCACTCAATAACTCTTTGCCTTTTTCTAAAACATCAATATTTAATTTATCCAAAATCCCCATAATATCAGCCTTATCAACTTCTTTATCATTTTCTATAGATTTAAGAATTTTCAACATTGCTTTAACTTCTTTTTTAATGTTACTTCCAATAAGATCATAAATACTTTTTGAATCTTTCTTATTGGTCTCTTTTATAACAGCTTTAAAATCAATATCATTATTCATTAGCTGTTGCTTAAGCACTATTCTCCAACCCAGATTACTTTTGTCATCATTCATTAAAATCTTTAGCCCATCCAAAAGGGTTGGCTCTTTTTCAATTTTGTCTTCGGCTGACTTAATATTCTTAAACCCAAATCTCTTTTTAAGACCATCAACAATTTGACTAGATTGCTTTTTATATGGAGAAATAATTAAAACTGAGAATTCCGCCTTCACTTCTTTAGCAATTTCTTCTATTTGTTTTTGAATAAACCATGATATTTGTGCCGGGAATAAGTTTTTATAAAATATTTTTGGATTCTGGCTACTTTCTTTATCTTTATTTTCTGTTTCAAAATATTTATATTCTTTAGCAATCCTACCTTTCAGATGACCTTGCCTTTGCGCCATTAAAATAATATCATTTACAGCTTTGATAATTACAGAAGTGCATCTTGAACAAAACGGCAGCCAAAAAGCCTCATATTCACTGTTCGGTTCGCAATGTCGCTGTCTTATGTGCTTTTTATCGGCACACTTGAAATCATAAAGAGCTTGGTCATCATCTCCGACAATCAGAATAGGATTTTTTTCAGCAAGCTTATCTATCAAAAATACCTCAAGCATATTAAAATCCTGGAATTCATCAACCAATACTTGTTCATAGATTGGAATATCTTTACTTGTATTTTCTAAATGCTTAACTATCTGATAGATGATATCGGAATATCCATAATAATCATGATAATATTCTCTTCTTTCCATGTAGAATTTAACATGTTCGTTTGTATCATCCATATTATGAAATATATAATCAAAATCAATATTCTTATCTAACAAAACCGCTGCATCCTGTTTAATAACTTCTGAAAGTTTTGGAAATATTCTTGCTTCATTATTAATATTTTTTTTGAAAATGCTAAGCGCAAAACTATGCAATGTTTTCACTTCCGAGATTCCACAGAGCTCCAAAGACAAATCTTCGACAAGAGCATTTACAAATGTCAGAGTTAGTGTATTATTCTTGCCTTTCAATATTTTCTTAAAAAGGTATGTTTTTCCCGTTCCGGGGCCGGCTACAATAATTTTTTTATTAGATTTTGATATCAGTATTTTTTCAATGAAAGCTTGTCTATCCTTTATGGCTTTTTCATATCGCAGCTCCAAAAGATCTCCTTGACTCACCTTGTTCCTTTTCAACTAAATAATTTCTGAAACGCTGAGTCTTTAATTTACTAATATTCTTTTATAAATTCTATTGTAGAATAAACATTTTTTTGAGGAAACAATGTTCTAAACATTTCTCTTGCGCCTTCATCATCGCTGACAAAAACATCCAGTGTCGAAGCAGCTATTATTATTCCTAAATCCTCCAAATCCCCATGTTTTGCCTTCTTCCCTTCTATGCTATATCTGTATGCCAATGCCACATGTAAAGATGTCGCACATTTAAAATGCGAAAGCTTATCTATCGCTGCCTCTGTTTTTACAGCAAGATCATCTTTATCACCTAGTTCAACTTCGGATACAATCTTTTTATTCAACAGATTTTCAAAATATTGAATTAATGCCTCTTTTATTGCCCCTAATTCATTGCACCTTTTATAGAATGTCTCGTAGTTCCCTAGTTCTGCTTTAATTTTATCGTCAAAATATTGTTTTCTTTCTTTTGCAACACCTCTTAAGCCATTAAAATTCTTCTTTTTCCGTTCATCAAGCAATTTCTTAAACTCTTCCATGTTATCAGGTGGCGTTTCTGTGGACTTCTTCAACACTTCAAGAAATTCATCTTTGTATTTGCCGGAAAGAATTATGCTCGGGTTACCTTTACCGTGCTTAAAATGCATTAATTCCATCAAGAGCAAAAACAATCTGCCCATAACTATTTTATCTTTATCCACTAGTTGTGAGAATTTGATGCAAAGCCCTTTTGCTCTGTCTGGATTTACGTCATATGTATGAATTAACTGTTCAAAAACCTCTGTACTAGAATATATCTCAACCTTGCCATTTTCTTTAAGCGAAATGACTTTCTCAAATATTTTATTATCATCGAATAATCTATTAAAAACATTTGTATCAAAAAATACTTTCTTCATACACTTCCAGCTTTGGAAAGACGGTTCTTAACGAGTTCACAAACTGACCAGTAAACCTCATTACGTTCATCTTGATTTAAATCGAGCGAATTATATACAATTTCATCAAGCATTTTTCTGTCGGGCAAAGGATTTGGTTTTTGATCTCTAATTTCTTTTTTAGGATCTATTCCACATTCCTCAAAAACTGATTTTATTTCACGTTTCAATAAGTCACTAAACTTGTTTTTATCAATTTCTCTTAAGATCTTGGGATCTAAAACTAGTGAATCATAAACCTCATAGACCATCAAGCTACGAGGTCCACCCCCACCGCCCAAATCCCTTTTCATTACTTCTCCAAAAAAATAGCAAAATGTTGAATTCGTTATTAATCTTACAGCTAAATCAGCCGTTGCATAATACAATCTGCAATCTGCAGCGATAGGATTTGTCGAAATATATGTCGCTAATCTTTCCCTGATTTCTTTTCCCCAAAATATATTTCCACTCTGATAATCAATATGCCACCAATATTTTCTTCCGCTTACGCTTGGAACATCTTTCCATAAAACTCCATCCTCTGTTTTTTGTTTCTCACCCCATTCGATGTATTTTAAGGCGTTTTTGCCTTTAAGCTCAGCTTTTGTTTTATTACACAAAAATACTTTGAACTTCAAATCATTCGTGTCTATTAATATAGACCTGCATTCCTTAGGGCTTTTTATAACAGGCTTTAGAAATTCCGTTTCAATTTTCCACTTCTCAATCATTGTTTCATCAAGGTAAAAAAACTCATTGCATCCGGTCTTAATTCCGAATTTAACATCAGCAACATCTCCTAATTTAACCAACTTGCCTTTTCCCTTTTCTAATATTTTAAAGTAAATATCTGGAGCTCTCAGAAATATTCCACCCCATTTTTGACCAATATATTTTCCTATACTGAAACCGTAATTTTGCCTGTTTTCTGCTACCATGCTCTCCGTAAAGTCTTCATCATCCTCTTCATCACTATAATCCCAACCTTCTTGTTTTAGCTCAATAATGGATTTTGGGAATACTCTAAAATCTTCGGTTTTAACTATTTTGTCGGCATTTTCTAGTTCAAGGAGTTTTTCCGTGTAAATGACTTCTTCAAACGGCTTTTTAAATGCAACAAATTTTGCCAGAGCATTTTGGTTCGGCTTTTTAATCGGCGCATCAATTACTGAAATAATAGTGTTTACATCGGCACTTGCAAAACTTCTTTTAGCGTGATTGTCAAAGATAAAATGAACCCTTGCGTTATCAAGTAGAAATTCCTGAAGCCAAACGCCGTAACCGACATCCAGCCAGGAATTTGAACAGATAAAAGTATGAACGCCTTTTTCATTCAGCAAACGCAAGGACCTTATATAGAAATATGAATACAGGTCTGATTGTGCATTTATTTTTTTCTTTGGCGGAAACGCTTTCGGAAAATCCAATCTTACCATTTCTTGCAATCTATTCTTGTACTCTTTCTTATCAACTATCCTTCCGGTCGGATCTTCTATCTTTTCCTGCCTTACATACGGAGGATTCCCGATAACAATATCAAAACCGCCTTTTTCAAAGAATATCTCAGGAAATTCTATACTCCATATTAAAGGATGGTTTTTCATAAGGCTTTTTCTTTCTTCTTTAAGTTCTTCTATCTGCTTCTTTAGTTCAGAGATTTTCAGCGCATTCAGCGGCAGCGTATTTTGTTCAGGCTCATTCAATTCTGCCGAGAGTGCTCCTGTATATTTTATCTCACGGATTTCATACTGTCTGATATTTTTTTCTTTTTCACTGATTTCCTCCTCAAGCATTTCAAGAAAAATTATATCTTCATTATGTGAAATCATATCTTTGTCTTTTTTTTTGTTGTCGTAATAATCTATCTTGTCATGAGCCAACTCGGTAATTTTCCTCTTTAGGCCGGAAGAAAGGTTTATCTTCTCTGAAACCGGATACAATTTACTACCCACCATTTGCACTAACGAGTCCCCGCAACCAATCTTAAAATCCAGACTTGGAAGTATCGGTTCAATAGACAAGCGCATATCTTCAGAGGCCTCAATAAACAGTGTTATCCAGAGGCGAAGCTGGCAAATCCACACAGCCCACGGTTTTACCTCTACGCCATAAAGCGATCTGCCAATTATCCTTTTCTTTCTGTCAAAAGACGAAATACAGGCTTTTTCTTTCCCTTTCATTTCTCTAAGCACACATTCTACTTCGTCAATAACCTGAAGCATTCCGACAGGAAAAGCACCTGACCCGGCAGCAGGGTCGCATATCGTCACATTTTCTATCATATTCAAAAGATCGTCTATCTGCCTTTTAGAAAAACTTCCGTATTTTTGATCAATATCAAGTTTGTCACCGGGTCCTATTTCCATAAAAAATAGTTCATACAGGTCTTTTTTGTCAATTTGCGTAGCATTATTCTTTTCAAGCCACTTCACAAGGGAAATCCGGCACATAAAATCCACTTCCGTCCTAGGTGTATAGACCGCACCGTCGGACTTATTTACAAGCCGTTCAAATATTATTCCCAGGAATTCCGGGTTTAATTCAAGATTCTTATCATAGAGAGTGTTTTCTTCTATGGTAAAATTGTATTCAAAAAGAAAATTAAAGAACTCCTCTATATGTTTGTCACTTATAGATAATCCAATGTCATCTATGCCTGTTTTTTCCTGAAACAAACCCCCGTTTAGATATGGAGCTTTTTCAAGAGCTTCTTTTGTCTTTTTTGAGAAATCCGGATTTTTATATTTTATCAAGGCTCTTGGAGGGCTGTTTAGGGATTCGAAAAACAGGGCTTTGAGCCATTTATCATAAAATTGATCTTTTCCATAGTGCTTTTCCTTGTATTCATTCCAAAAATTCTGCGAAAATTCCTGATCGCCCCCAATCCATCTCTTCTTTTGTAGAAAACCTATAAAAATCACACGAATAACAAATAGCAGGGCAAAATCTTTTGCAATCTCTTCAGAAACATTAACTTTAGAACTTTTCTTTACAGATTCTGCAATATTATCAAATTTTGGTGAAAATTCATTATAAAACTCATCAGTAACTGCTTCTATTGAAAATCTTTTTAGCAATTCGTTAAAAGTTTTTGGTTTTTCCCTGCCTGTCAGAAACTGCTTAGGAGTTTTTGGTTTTGCATCCGGTCCAAGAAAGAACGATAAGCGCCTCGGGTTTGAAAACTCTCTGACTATTTTTGTTCCTTCTTCAAATTTGAGGTTAATCGTAACAAGTGAAAGTCTGAAATTGTCGGAATTTCTTGATGTAAATATTACAAGGGCATTTTCAACCCCATAAGATATCATCATCTTAAAGGTTTCTTTTGAAAGCGAAACTCTCGGGTCGTTCTCTGACTCGTGTTCTATCTCATAGACCTTAAGGTCCCAGGGCTTGTACTCGCCGAGTTTGACAACATTTTTAATATAACTATAACTGTGCGGACGGGTTATATCCTCATCCCTGCTTTCCGTATAATCGTCAGGCAGGAGTCCATCCCGGAAGAATTCTTTATACTCGGTTCTGTCGTATTTCTTTTTAAAATCTATGGACATTTAAGCTCCTATTAAAAGCAAAACAAGAAACTTGATCCCCGATAAAAGCACTCGAGGATGACAAAATTTATAAATTTCCTTCCAAATGACAGATTCACGTCAGGTTTAACCTAACTTAGTTCCTACTTGGTTCCAAATACAGCTTTTCTCAATGCCCCATAAATGTCCCCTTTGTCCCCTTTATGTCCCCTTTCCGATTTGTCCTCTTTGTCCCCTTTGTGACCCCATTGATCTGACAATATATAATGTGCCTTTTCCTGTTGTTCCTATTTTTTCTAAAACTCCTTTTTTTAATAAATCCGCAAGATCTCTAGATGCAGTTCTTTTTGTTGTACTGCAGAGCTCTTTGTATTTGTCATTAGATATTTTTCCGTTTTCCTTTAAATATTTTACTGCTAGTTTCTGTCTCTCATTTAAATCAAGTTCATTCATTGTTTTTTCAGTCAGAATATCTCTTGGGATAATGGCTTTAAACTCCACGTTCCTTTTAAGTTCAAATACAGGTTCAGGTAAACCTGCTTTTTTGGATTGCTCTATCATTTCTATCGTACCAGAACCAGCCCCTTGAATATAATCCGAGAGATATAGAACGTTAGCAATAAGCGGGTTCGTGGCAAAAGAAGAATGAGGCACCTTTAAATCATCCAACGATAACTGCGAAGGAAGGCTCCCAGAGTTCGATATTTCAATTCTATCGGCAAACACATTAACATGAACACCTGCCGATGAATTATAGTCACGATGAGCAATCGCATTAACTATGGCCTCATGAATCACAAACTCGGGTATCTCACTTACTCTTTTAACCTGTACCGTGCCTTTCTGCTGAACAAGAGCATTTCTAACGGAATCCATAACAAATATTGTTGCTTTATCTATCTGGTTAAACAGATTTCCGCCGTAAGGCTGGAATGATTTAAAAGGTTTTTTAATTTCCACACCCGAAACATACAGACATTTTATTTGAGCTTGAGGCAAATATTTTTGCGGGTCTTTCCCAAAAAGCAGGATTGCAGCATTAGTTAAATTGCCGCCCTGCAGAATATTCAGATGCGTCAAAACAGTTTTCACGTCCGAATTAACATCAAGAGAATACTTTCTTACTTTTTTTGCCTGTTTTAAAAACCATTTTATTTTATCCGTATCAATATCGTTAAAGTCTGATTCCTCGCATTCTACTTTTTCAAAAGTTGTTTTCCTGATAACACCCTTTTCTTTTAAGAACAGGATCAGACTATCCTGTACCTGGTTTTGCAATTCCTCAATACTATTGAACCTGTTACAGCAATACCCTTTACTTGAATCACGTATTTCCTTTATTAAATTTTGTGTTCTTTTATCTCTTTTTAAATCATTGCGGCTATTCTGTCCTTTTATATAGAAGAGAATTTCCTTGTTTAAATCAACAGCTTTTCTGTATTCTTTCTCTGTTGCTGACAATTCTTTTCCTTTTGCATTTCCATATTCATAACCTATCATACCCAAATAAATATCAGAATCACCAACCTTTTGAATATAGGCGGTTTCAGGGGATTTACTCATTGAAGGATTATCTTTTTCAAACAGATAAACGCTAAAATGCTCACTCAGCAACGCATTATTTTCAATAAAATGCTTTATAGAGTGTCTTTCTTCTTTTAGCTCTTTTTGTACTCCACTAACAAATATTTTATATTTCATACACATTCCCTTTAACATCTTCTATATTTCTGTTTCCTTACAGAACGCTTTTGACTTGCGCACTATCTTGCTCACCGACTTGCTCATTCAACAAAAGCTTGATAAATCAAGCAACTACAGGCTCTGACCCTGTCTTGTTGAGGAGTTTTATATCAATTCCTCTGACAGTATCAGGGTTTCCTTCCCCTCGTCCACACTTTTTTCCCGTGCTCTTATGCTCATAAGGTAGCTTTGGGGAACCTGTTTTTTCAGGGCTTTTATGCCGTTTTCAATGTCTTTGTCTTCTATAGCTCTTATCTCTTTCATGAACCTGTTCGGCAGAGAGTCCAGGTCTTTCATCACATATTTCAGGTCTTCAAGGTAATCTTTTTCTGCCGGTACTTTATTTATCAAGGAGCTTATCTTTTCTATGGCATCCCTTTTGCCCTTATCCATGTGTATTTCCGAGCGTTTCGTAAATAGATTTTCGTAAATCTTTTCATAAACAGGGTAAAACTCCTTTGAGACTTTTTCTGATTTTTCGCTTGCGGCGGCTTCAAAAAGTTTCAGCGCTTCCGCCACAGGGAGGGCAAAGGCTTCGTCCTTAACACTTCCGGCAAATTTAAAAGAATACTCCGAACCTTTCTTGCCGAAAACAATAACCCCTGAGGAATCTTTTTTCTGAGTTCTCTTTATTCTCACCCGTTTTGTAATATCTTTGATATTTTTTATAAACTCCGGTTTTGACGCTTTCAAGTTCCTGATGATATTTTCATATTTTGCTTCCGGAGAAAGGGCTTCCTGGACTTTTATCTCTTCTTCATACTGTTTTTTAAAGAACGACTGGAGTTCCTCATCATTTGTAAGGACCTTGGCATCTTCCCCGAAAAGAGCATGAATCATGGAGATCTTCAGGGTGGTTATCTTCTTCGTATTTATTTCTTTCTCGCCTGTCGCAGTCGGGAAGAAATTGTAAATATACAGCTCGTCGAATACTTTTTTATTTATCCTATTTATACGTCCTATCCTCTGTATTACTCTCGTAGGATTATAGGGAATGTCATAATTGAATATTGTGCCTGCGCGATGCAGGTTAAAACCTTCTGAAATAGCATCGGTAGCCACCAGTACATCATAATTATTTTCCTGCTGTTTTTCCGGTATGCCCGCGTCAAAGTTCTTTTTAATAGCACTCTTATTCTGAGGGCTGGAATCTTTGGAAGAGTATTTAAAAACTCTTATCGTGTCTTTCAATTCTTTGAATAAATAATCAGCGGTGTCAGAGAACTCCGTAAAAACCACAATCTTTCTTTTTGGGTCTTTTTCCAGGCTTTTCTTGACCTTTTCCAGAAAACCTTTCAGCTTGGGATCCGAGGCTATCTCTTCCATCGGCCATTCAGCCAGGATCTCTTTAAGAAGCTCTATATCGGCAAGTACATATTTCTTAAAATCAGGACTCAGCTCTTTTATGTCAACAAACGCAAAACCCTTTTCCTCGTATTTTTCAAGCTTTTCATCAACCATATAGCTTTCCAGCTCTTTAAAGACATCATCGCCCTCTGAATCAAAAAGAGAGCTGACATCAGGGATCTGCCCTTTCTTGTATATAGGAACTTTCTTTACCCTGTCATACCATTCGAGGATGGTTGTCGAAGATTTTATCATTGAGCCAAGCGTTTTCCTAAAAGCACATATGGAACTTTCGAATCTTCTTACCAGGAGACGCCTCATAAAATCCGCCAGGTTTGCCTGCCCCTGCTTAAGGAGATTGACATCTATTCCGAGATCCCGAGCAACGTCCCTTACATATTTATCTTTTTCTATAAGATAGACAGCGGGTTTATATCTGGCACCTTTAAAATTGTTCTCGATCTTATCAAGTGTGGCGATATAAAGCCCAGTAAGATCGCCCAGCTCGTATTCTAGAAGGACAGGCGGTTTTACCTTTGGGAACTCAATTTTTTGCGCTTTTAAGTCCTTTTTGTAATCATCGATGGCTTCAAGATCAAGCCTCGACCTTCTGATGACAACCGGGGACATAATATCTCTGATTTTCCCCGCTATCCTTTCTATTTCCTTCTTAATAAGCGACGGAGACAGGCTCTCTTTTTTCTGTTTTGTTTTTAGCTCATTATATTCTTTTATTAGAGTCCGGAACTCGTATGAAAGATTCTCTACCGTTTGAATTGTAGACCTTGTGGTGATCTGAAACAACCTTATCATGGAAAAAACATCCTGAGGTTTATTATTAAACGGCGTGGCGGTAAGAAGCATTACTTTATTTTTTTGACAGAGCTTATGAAGGTTCGCGTAATCCGTGGTCATTTCATTTCTGTATTTGTGAGCTTCGTCGATTATTATCAGTTTTTCTTTTTCGTCATTTAACTGTTCCAGCGCCTCTTCGATCTTTCCGCTGCTATACACCCTGGCGGAGAACTCAAATTGATTATGATACTCCTCCCACTGTTCCTTAAGATGCGGCGGAGCTATAACAACCGCTCTTAACCCCAGATTGTGAGCCACAGCAGAAGCAATGATACTTTTCCCCAGTCCTACAACATCCGCTATTATCACTCCATTATGTTTTTTTATTATATCAATAGCCCGCTTGATGGCATCTTCCTGATATTTAAGGTTTATGTATTTCCCTTCGGTTATTTCGTGAGGTAACTTTATCTCCTGCTCGGTGTATCTCGTGAAATATTCATCAAGCACCTTGATATAAAGTTCATAGGGTGTCGGAAGTTTATCTATAAATATTTTGTCCACAACTCCCCGCATAAATATTTCTACAGTCGCTTTGTCGGCAAGCAAAATTGAGGAGTTCCATAACTCTTCGAATATCCTCACTGACTCAGCATAATCCGTCGTATCTCGAGAAATCACATTTATTTCATAATTCTTCTTTAATCCGCTGTAAGTCAGGTTACTGGAGCCCGTGATTATCGTCCCGGGAAGGGTGCCGCCTTGAGAATGAGATACCTCGTGCTCGAAAATATAAAGCTTCGCATGTGTCGGTTCTACCGTCTTCCTTATTTCAAGAGTTCCATTATTGATTTTTTCAAGGAAAAGCCTGAAAGCTTCCTGCTTTTCAAGTGTATCAAAATCCTTGGTTTCGCTGATAATATTCACCAAAGAGCTGTAATATTCTTCTCTTTGCTCGCCTCTTGTCAGATTGTTTTTGCCTAAAGAGATGAACTCCTGGATCATATTTTTCGCATCAACACCGGCATTCATCCCAACCAAGATCTTTACATGTTTTTCTTTCAAATTGCCATATATTTCCTGAAAGCCTGAAAAGTAAAAATAACCAACCAAAACATTCCAATTTTTGGTGCTCGGAAGGATGTTATTAATGACTTCGGCAAGTACTTTTTCCTGATTTGTTATGAATTTCACGCTCATTTTCTTTCTCCTCCCGCTTTTTCACCCTGAAAATCATACTGTATCAGTATTTTACAATAAAAAAGAAGGAAAGGCAAAACAAATGCTTCTACTACTTACAATTACAGGTTGCTTCTGTTCCACGCAAGGCGCCAAGCATTATTCCCGCAGCGCAGCCGACTCCGCTTTTTACTTCCAGCGCACCAAAAGAACAGTTAATTTTACAGGCCCCGCATTCCATGCAGGAATCAAGATCAACAATAACTGCTTTCCTATTCCTGACAGCGAATACTTCGTGAGGACAGACTTTTAAGCACATCCCACAGCCCGAGCACTTGTGCAAATTGAGCTTAAGGGTTGATACGTTACTTAAGTATTTCATAATAGTTCTCCTCCACTAGCATTTTGTCCATAACGTCTGCAAAGGTCTGTAAAGGTACATAAGCAAAGCTTTTCTCGCTATGTAATATATCTCCTACCAATTTCCGTTGACAGAACGAGATAAAGTCTTACATTATTGTAGTATTATTTATTTTAACTGCGCCTCTGAGCCTCCGCGCATCCGTACTTCCAAACGTCTGCATTAAAAAAAGCTCACTATGATTCCCGCTACCGCAGACAGTACAATCAACGGTATTGCCCACCTCATTTCTTTCTTTACGCCTGAAAGAGAGGTGTAGGTACTACAACCGGTGAAATTTAATGCAATGAAGGCTGAGATGGCCGGAAGTATTAATACCCAGGTCAAGTAACCGCTTTGACCGGGAAAATAAATATTTCCAATGACTGAAACAAATAAAAGACCGAGAAGCCAGCCTTTAAAAGCGAAGGACTTTCCGGGAATCCAAGGTAAAAATGCCGGGACTAATACCGCACCGACTAAGGCAGAACCAAGGTAAGGGAGAAAACCGTATAGAGTATTCTGAATATTCAAACCACCCGTTTTAAACAAATTTATCACTGCCAAAAACACAAACACGCCTGCCAGGATCTTATAGGAGCCGATTATTTCTATGGGCGTAAGGATCAATCTTTCTTTGAAAGGAAATTCAACTCTCCTCATCTTTTCATCGGCTTTCATTCCGTTTTTAATGAACAAAGGAATATCTTTCGCCCGAACGGGACCATAAACCGGTTTGAATCCGGTTTTCTTTGCGACAATATGCGCTGCAACTCCCGGCGCTCCAAGCTGGGGAAGAATTATTTGTCTATGCGAAACTACCTTTTCAAGTTTTACCGCTTTTATGCGTTTAATAAGTTCTTCGGTTCCAAAAGTCCCCTTCCCCGCCGCACACCAGACATTTATCCCCTTTGTATCAAGTACCAGTATAAACGAATCTATAACTCCTCTTTCTTTCTTTTTTCCCTGTCCTTGCTTTCCTTGCTGTAGTTGCTGTAGTTTCTGTCCTTGCTGCAGTTGCTGTCTCAACCTGTCAAAAGACATCTTATAATTAGCCGAAACAAACACAGGCGAAGTACTCTTTGGTTTACCAACCGCATATATCCCGGGTTCTATTGAATATCCATACCTTCCAAGCCCCCATCTCATCCGCCAGCTTCCGAGAGTATCTTTGAAAGTAAGTTTAGTCGAGACGACAGGAATGTCGCCAACCTTTGTTTCTACACCGCCAATGATATCAAGCGAAGTATGCTTTTCAACTTTTGGACCGCCGCAGCAATCGGAAGCCCCGGTGCCGCAGCCGCAGGCATCTTGTGATACAAATTTATTCGACATATATACTCCTTCCAAAATTCGTCCGTTTGAAGCGAGATCTCGCCTTAGGCGGAAAGCTCTAAACTCGAAATTCGAAACAAAATAATAGCAATAACTAAGATTTAAATTCTAAGCACTAAACAAAGAAATAAAAAGAAAGTACGCAATAATTAAAAATAGAGCGTTGTTTTTCACTTCGTTCGCCGCTCTCCGTCTTCCGTCCTCCAATATTCTATACTCACTGCTCAACTGCTTTTTCCTTTCGCCCTACCTTTTCTTATTTATTATCATTAACAGCACCGCCGGCATGAAATAGAAAGTTAAAAATAACGAAAACAAAAGACCACCGATAACTCCAATGGCCATCGGTTTCAATAATTCTGTTCCTTCTCCCAGTCCAAACGCAAGGGGAACAAGGCCTAATATTCCCACAAAGGCAGTCATAAGAACAGGGCGCATTCTGATCAAGGCGCCGTTAATTACCGCTTCTTTTACTGCCATGCCCTTTTCCATAAGCTGTTGAATAAATGTTAACAATACAACGCCGTGGACTATTTCTATTCCGGATAGAATAAGCACTCCTATCAATACGGTTACGCCTAAAGGCGTACCGGTGAAAAAGAGCGCCGCGGTTATCCCGGCAAGAGAGAGCGGAATTCTCAGAAGAATCAGCAAAGGCCAGATCAGAGATTCAAATTGTATCGTAAGAATGACATAGGCGAAAAACAAAGCTAAAACAAGTATCATACCCAGAGCTTTAAAATTCTCCTTCATCATCTGCGCCTGGCCGCCGGCTTTTATAAAACTGCCCTGGGGCAGCTGCACGTCTTTTATTTTAGCATACACGGCATTCGTTGTAGTGCCTATATTCGCGCCCACAACGGAAGCGGTAACTTTAATTAATCTCATCTGATTTTTGCGGTCTATCTCAACCGGGCCAACCATGTGAGACAGAGTTCCCACATCACGGAGATAAATGAGACCGTTTTTGTTAAAAAGCGGAATATTGCCGACATCCTCTTTCCCTCGAAAGTATTCCTCATTCATTACAATGCGTATCGGATAATAATAACCTTCTTCTTTAAATGAAGTTACCACCTGCCCGTCAACAAGCGTTTTTATTGTGTTCGCCACCTGCGTTGCGCTGAGGTTGAGATCGGCAAGTTTTCCCCTGTTAAGATACAATTGATACTCGGGTTTTGTTACATCAATGGAAATATCCAGATTTGCTATTCCCTGCACATCCTTAATCTGACTTATCAGATTTCCGGCTGTCGCGTGCATCTCAAGCAAAGAAGCAGTTTTAGGCGAGTAAAGCTCTATTTCAACATCAAAATCGCCTGTTTGCATTATCCCCTTCATTTTTGAGTGAAATATCTTAACTTTTGCCCCGGGATACTTAACACCTTTCTGTATTTCTTCGGCATACTTACTGACGAACTTATCAGTGCTAATGTTTCGTTTTGCTTTTGGCGCAAGCTGTATATTTACTTCGCCTTCATTTGCTATCTCATAAGTTACCAGCCCCCAGATCCTTCCCCCCGCAAGAGTCGAATAACTTTCTACAAATGGCAGTTCCTTGACTGTATTTTCAATATTTGTCAATACCTTCCCTGTTTCATTTACGGCAATACCGGTCGGCATTTTTACCTTTACGGTTATCATGCCGTCGTCCGCCTGTGGCAAAAACTCAGAACCGATCTTTGCAAGGAAAAATAAACCTAAGACAAAAAGAACACCTGTAAAAGTTATTACCAAGATTTTTCTATTAAGAATCCAATTAAGTGACTTACGATAATTACTCTTTAATCCTTCAAGTAATTTATCTCCTATCGTGATCTTTTCGTTCTCTGCTTTTTCAAAATACTTTGCCAGCATAGGCGTAACCGTAAAAGAGACTATTCTTGAACTTCCAATGGCTATTGCAATTATAATTATCAGCTCATGGAATAAAAGAGAAACAAGCCCGGATACCAACAGAAACGGCATAAATAACACCATGAAGGTCAGCGTCACATACGTTAACGCAGTTCCGACTTCGTTAGTTCCCTTTATGACTGCGTTGGCATCCTTCTCTTCCTGCAGCCTCGTAACATTCTCAAGTACTACAACTGCATCATCAAGTATTATGGTAATGGCCAGAACAAGAGCCCCAAGCGAAAATATGTTCAATGAAAAACCGAGCATTTTCATTGCAAAAAATGTCATAAGCAGTGATAGCGGCATAGCCGTTACAACGATCAGAACTCGCCGCCAACTGCCGAGAAAAAACCAGGTTACAAAGATAACCAATAACGCTGCTATCAACACGGCATCACGGACACCGTTATTAGCGGCTTGAATATATGTTGCCTGATTGTAGATAACGCCTATTTTTATACCTGCAGGCAGTACAGCTTTCAACTCTTTAAGCTTTTTCTGCACATTCTTTTCCACTTCGATGGTATTTGCTTCTGCCTGCTTGAAAATCGAGAGTTTTACACCTTCTTTTCTATTTAACCTTGTAATGACTCTCTGAATATCACTGGTATCTTTAATTTCTGCGATATCTTTCAGATAAATAGTTCTGCCGTTTTTATCAGGAACGACAATTACATTTTTTATTTCATTCACATTCTTATAGTCCGCCAGCGTTCTGACAGTGAATTCCTTCCTTTCGGTTGTTACCCGCCCGCCGGCCATTTCCAGGTTCTCCTCTTTCAGCCTCTGCGCTATCTTATCAAGAGAAATCCCTAAAACCTGTATTTTATGAGGATCCAGGTAAACACGAATTTCCCTTTTTGCTCCTCCTGAAACCTCTGAGCCCGCGCTCCCAGATACTGAAGCAAACTGCGTTTGAAGATAATTTTCAACCCAGGTACGAAGCTTTATAATATCCTGCTCCTCTGAAGTAATAATAAGGTCCATCACCGGTAATTGAGAAGGATCCGCTTTAAATATCAAAGGCTCATCAGCATCTTTTGGCAGATCTTTCTTTACCAAGCCCATCTTTGCAAGGACATCCTGATAAGCGACATCTCTGTCGGCATCATACTTAAAGTAAACCAGCAGTGTGTAAAGGCCTTCCGTACACTGTACATCAAGATAATCCAGATTATCCACAGTCGCCATTTTTTTTTCTACCACATCGGCAATATTGTCTTCAATTTCTTCCGGGGTAGCGCCGCGCCAGGTAATATAAACTTTCACCATAGGATATGTAATGTTGGGAAGCAGATTTGTAGGAAGCTGAATAAAAGACATTACGCCGACAACCAACACAGCAACCATCAGGATAAATATTGAAATCGGTTTTTTTATTGAAAGCTCTGTTATTTTCACTTGCTCTTACCTTCTCCCTTTACAGGCTTGATTACTTCGGGAAGTTTAACTTTTGCCCCGTCTTTAAGGTTTTCCTGCCCCATTGTTATTACTTTATCTCCATTGTTCAGCCCTGATATTATTTCTATTTCCGTATTTGACTCAATACCGGTCGCAACTTTGATCATTTTTGCCGTATCATTTTCCGAAACAAACACAAACTTATCTCCGTTAGGCTTTACAATTAATATATCCTGGGGAACTATCAGCGTATTTTGTTTTTGCTCCACGGTTATTTCAATTAAGGCAGTCATCCCCGGCCGTACTCTCGTTTCCTGCGGAATTGACACTTCTATATCCGCAGTCCTGCTTTCGGTCCTTATTCCCGGGGTAATAACAGATATTTTCCCGGAAAGAAAACCATCTCCCAGTGAATGTATTTTGACTTTAACATTTTGACCTATTTGTATTTTAGAAATATATTCTTCCGATACGGCTGATTTGATTATCAACTGCTTCAGGTCTGCAATCTCAATTAACGCCTGTTTTGTTGAAACATTACTCCCGACTTCAATACTTTTTGAGATAATTGTACCTGCGATAGGGCTGACCACAGGGATCGGCTTATAAAGTTTTTTTGCCGATTCCAGTCGCTCCAGGGCTTCTTTGAGCTTTTCTGCCAGTTCATTTCTATTTTGCTCCGGGGTTTTTTCCAAGTCCGTTTTTATTTGTTCATAATCCGCTTGTGCCTGCCCCAATATATTTTGCTGGTCAACCGGCATGATATAAAGTAATATTTTTCCTGAATTGACATTATCGCCTTCGACAATATTCAACCTGAAAATGCTGCCTTCTACCGGAGCGCTCACCAGGGAATATGCTTTTGAGCCTACAGTACCTGCAAGTATTATTGTAGAAGAGATTGCTTTTGGCGTTAAAGTTACGACTTTAACAGGAAATACCTTTTCCTTTGGCTGTTCTTTTTTCGCGCAGGCTGATAAAACTACAATTATTAGCAGGAAAATACTGATTGGCTTTCTCATTTTACGACCTCCGAGGCAATTGCGTCAGGGCAGATATTTTCTATTTCCGCCAACGAAATTATAACATCAACAATATTGTTAAAATAACTCAACTCGGAATTCAGCCACACGGTCTGAGCATCGAGCAATTCTGTAGCAGTTGTTTTTCCCGAGTTATATCTTAATTCAGCGGCAATTAAGGCCTCCCTTGAAAGATCAAGAACCTTCTTAGTTGTTTTTAAGCGGTTTGTCTTATCAATGACCGTTGCTCTTGCTGACTGAAACCTTACAGAAAGTCCTAACTTCAGTTGTTTTTGCGCTTCAACAAGCTGTTTATTTCTGTACGCTGCCTGTTCTATTTTTGAAGCAATAGCTCCTCCATGGTAGATCGGCAGACTCAAACCTAAACCAACATACCAATTGGAGTTTCCCGGGAAGAATGTTTGATCCTCCCATGAATAATTAGCTCTAAGAAACACAGTCGGAAACATTTCTCCCGATTCAACAGTTATATCGTATTCCGATTTCTTTACCAAATTATCCGCATATTTCAATTCCGGATTGTTTTTAAACTCATTATCAAGACAGGTTGTATGTATTTTAATATTTTCTCTTATTTCCGGCAGATCGACAGACGCGTTGACCGGCTCATTTTTTCCCATCACCTGGCCTAATAACAATGATTTCGTATACACCAGATTCCTGAGATTATCTATTGTATCTTCTGCGGCTGCAAGCTGGGTCTGAATCCGTAAAACATCCAGATTAGTCGTCTTACCGCTGTTATATAGCAACCGGGCAACTTTAAATTGATCATTTAACTTTTCAAACAGCTTATTCTGGGTCTTTAAGGCAAATTGTGCGCGCACTTGCTCATAGTACGATTTTTTTACCGACAAATAGACAGTGCTTTTTGTTTGTTCATACTTATCTTTCTCTGCCGCCAGCGCGGATCGAGAGGAGTCTATTCTTGCAATGTACTTCCCGCCCCCATACAAGATCTGCTTTAGAGATATATCCGCATAATAATCATCCAAAGAGGAGCCAAACAAGGCCTTCTTGCTCGGTAATTGCCAGTCATACCTTAAATAACTTAAACTGGCATCAATCTGCGGCAATAAATTGCTTACTTCCTGATTATATTTAGAATTAGTTTCTTTTATCCTGTATTGCTGGGATGTCAGTTCAAAATTACTCTTATCAGCAGCACTCAGGCATTCCTCAAGAGCTAATGTTTTTTCTTCACAATAACTGTTAACAGAAAATATTACATTGGTCAACAGCATTACGGACAGTATTTTGATTTTACCTGCAATTTTCATCATGTACCTTTTCCCTGCAAAACACAGTTTGCTATTTTTTATACAGCGAAATCAGAGAATTCAGCTTCTTTATACGTTTTTCTTTTGAGACACCCTTTCCTTCAAGGATATGATTGATAATAAACCCTTCAAGGGTTCTAAATCTTAAAGTGTCAAATGATTTTGCAATAGAAGTTGTAAGCATAGCTATATCCAAACAGGTTTTTTCCTGTTCAATATATTTCACAAGTGTATCTATTTGACCTTGTATTCGTTTAATATGAATAAGTGTCTCTTTTCGTCTTTCTTTCATGTTTTTCGCCCTCCACTTGACAATAATAGAATACCCCCCTCCCTATACATTGTCAAGCAAAATATTAGCCGGATTTGGAGCAATTATATATCGGATTTCACTAACGATACCTTAAAATCTGAAAAGTCAACTACCAGTGTCTGGTTATCAGCAATTATCTCTTCTCCAATCATCTCTTCGAAAAATCCGTCCTATATAATTGGCGGACAACCATCTAAACATCCAAACATCTTTGATCATTTCATAATCAAATAAATGCCTCCCAGTATCACCAGAACGCCGCATATCTTTTTTACTATCACGGCGCCTTTGGACTTTTCGTTCCAGTCCAGATACCTTTGGACAACCTCGCTAAAGGTTCCCGCTAAAACGATAACGGCACAATGACCGATGCCATATGCAAGTAAAAGTGCTATGGAATATACAAGTTGTGTCGAAGCGGTCTTCATCGTAACAGCAAGAACAGGGGCCATGTAAGCAAAGGTGCATGGGCCGAGAGCTATACCGAATATAAGGCCGAGTAAAAATGCGGCAAGTAGTCCTTTTTGTTTCATGCCAACTTGTTTTGGGCCTGAAAAAGGCATCGGGATAACACCAAGGAGATGAAGCCCGACCACCAAAAATACAGCGGCTACAATGTAGTTACCGTACTGTCCTGTGTCCCCAAGCATCCTTCCCATTGCCGCGGTTATCACACCGATAAGAGCTATCGTTAAAAGTATACCGACTGCGAATGCTGATGAGATAACAAAAGCCCGTTTAACGGATATCTTTCCCTGCCCGCTTATAAACCCGACAATAAGAGGCAGACTCGCCAGATGGCAAGGACTTAAGATAATGCTTAGAATTCCCCAAGCAAAGGAAGCAAAAAGCGCAATGAGAGGTGAACCTTCGACAGCACGCGTAAGTGTAATGAATAACTGGTCCATAAGAATAACTCCTAGATCTCTGAATTGTCCATAAAAGTCCATAACAGTCCGTAAAAGTCTATAAAAGCAAGAACTAGTTGGTACATCCTGTATCTAAAGCTTTAATCTTTTAGACATTTATAGACTTTTACAGACATTATAGACCTTATGGACGCTATTTTCTTTATTTCGGCGCGCACTCGCCTATCTTGCAGGCTTTCATTATCTGTTCTTTCTTCAAAGCCATCTTGTCTGCAAGAGCTTTTTCTATACTTATCATCTCCCCTGTTTCCAGAGGATTCTGATCCGCCCATTTTTTCAGATTGGCTTCGTTAATAAAAAAGCCCTGATGAAAACATCCGGCAGAGACAAACTTACCTTCTATATTTTTCTTTTGGCCGAACCAGGCAATGGCTGTTTTTGGTTCGAGGGAAGCTATCTTCCCATCGCGGGTCTTTATGACTACCATCTCACCCGTCAAAGCATCTTTCTGATAAACCTCGATATCTTTGCCTGTTCTTGCCGCAACTCCCAGAGCACAGTGAGAGCAACAACCATAGGTGCTAACCCCGCCCGCCTTCACTAATGCAGCATCCTCAGGATAAACGGATCTGTCGCAAAAACCGCATCTGTTTACAAGCTCTTTATCTTTTAATACCTCAGCACTGATAATATTTCCGCCACTGTCTTTCTTTTCAGCAAGAGCATCTTCCTTGTCAGCAAAGGTCTTAATAGAAGGTCTTCCTGTCTTTTCATCAATACCATAAAGGATAACCGCTTTAAGAAGCGAAATCTGCTCTTTTGTCTTATAGTCCGTTACCATAACTTTTTCTTCAATACCTGTCTTATCTTCTGTCAGGCATGAGTAAACAATATAGTAACAGTGCAAACCACAAACTCTTACAGCTCCCTTAACCGTCTTTATCGCTACCGTACTGTTTGGAATAATATCCTTATCACACAAATAACAGATAGCGTCTTTTGTTCTGCCGTCTATCTGCGCAGGTTCAAATCTTTTAAAAGTATTCTCCGGTTTCGATTCAGGCTTTACCACCGGCTTTTTATCAAAAGAGAAACCCAGTTCTTTCCACTTGCTTAGAATATCCTCTTTCGGGAAAAAACCTATATGCCGGAAAAGTTCTTTACCGTTTGAATCCAAAAATACTTGTGTGGGTATCACACTGATACTATACTTTATAGCCGCATTTTTATCTTTACTTACATCTATAAACTCCACAGTAAACTTATCCGAGTAATTCTTTCTAAAATCCTCTACAATCGGCGCCATCATTTTACACGGAATACAGCTCACAGACCCAAGCTCCAACATTTTAGGCAGTTTCACCGAACTTTGCGCAATTACTGAAGACCCCGAAAACAACAATATAACAAAAAATAAAAACCCAACTATTTTCTTCATGAAGACTCCTGTGAACAATTATTTTTAATTTGTCTCAAGACCTTTAAGATCATAACTAGCCCCGCCGACAAATTTTGATCCGGTAAGGATATTTCCGTCATACTTTTCATTATGTTCATTCCCAAAAGTCTTAAATCTGGGATCTTTCCCCAATTTGATAAAAGTATTATTCGACCATCTGCTGTTTCTTCCCGCACCGCGATGCGTTCCGAAAGTAACGCATCTATAATTTGATATAACCGTATTGCCCTCATATTTAATATTAGGCGACGTACTGCAATGCGCAAGTCCATTAGTCGTAAGTCCGTCGTAAACCATAGAGACAAAAATATTGTTTTTAAATAAAACATTTTCCTGCCCGTTTATGTCCGCAAGCCAGAATACCCAGCTGTTTCCCCCTCTAAAATCGCGTGATGCGTCGTCTCTTGACCAGGCAACCATTGTATTTCCAGTACAGACCATATTATCACTGCTTCCGTAGTTTGTCCTGAACGCAACACCTCCAAGAGCTCCCATGTACTCATAACTTATGCAATTGTCGGTCATTGCGTCAAGTTTGTTATCAATATATTGGCATCCGGCTGCGCCCCATGCTGCATGAGGATGCTCGCCTCTTGCTATTATTTTATTTCTGCTTATCACAGCGTTACCAAGAGCAACACAAGCGGAGTTAGTCGAATGTCCGACAAGTTCAAAGCAATTGTCATAGACTTCCATATCTTTCTTTCCCCCGCCGCTTATGGCTTGATTCCTGGCGCCGACAACTACATTATGATGTATCTTTCCGTAATCACCGCTGAATCTGAGATCTATAAACCTTATCTGGTCATGCCTGTTCGCATACTCGTGTCCGTTGTCAACCATTACGTTATGATGGACTTCAAAATTCGAACAATTATAAACCATCGACAAAGCGCTTGTATAAAATGACCTTATTTCCATATGCATCCAGCCGATATTAAACTTACTGCTTCTCCATAGGAAAAATGCGTGAGACTCAGCCGCATCATGAGGGCCTTCATATATCCTTCCGTTTACAACCGTAACGCCGGTCGAATTCTCCATTACATCGCAGCCTCTTGAAATTTTTCCGGGCGCAGGATGATTTCCGTAAAGTACATTATGTCCGTCAAGGTCAAGGTAAACATCCGAACTGTTAATTGATATAGCATTGCTTTCGGGAATTACGGCTTTCAGGTCTTTAGTTAACAAATATCTTCCCGGCGCATTAATAGTTATCATTTCTGCTTTACCGTCTTCCGGTACTTTTTTATATCCCTTATCCGTTTTTGTTGTAAAAGTCTTATCCTCCGTCATTATTTTCTTGCCGTCAGTCCCGGTTGAAACGAGCCTATAATGATACGTTTGCCCGCCTGAAAGCCCCCTGGCATGATATAAATGCCCGAAATTAGGTTTTACAATAGGCAGGGTCTTTTTGCCGTATTTTTTATCCGGACCGTACTCTACGTAACCCCAGGCTCTTCCGTCAGTCTGCCAGTAAAAGGCGCAGGAAGTAACTCCTTCATATTTTCCCTCTTCATACACTGTTTTTAGATTTGCGTGAAACCAATCCCAATCTCCTTCAGGAGCCCTTATGTCACTGGTTTTTTCCCTGTATCCTTTAATTATTTCTTCAGGATCCGGATATCCCGGTTTCATTACAATATCAAGAGTTTTTTTATCTGTTCCTGCGGCAACCTTCGCAATTTCATAATCTTCCGCTACGACAAATATAGTATCTGAGGGCACAGCTGACTTGCCTTTCGGCGAAATAACATTATCAATAACGGCTATTTCCAAAATTCCGTTAACTGTCGTATACCCTCCGTATACTTCCCATTTCGGATTATCAATTTTAGTTGATATTTTAACTCCCCTTACCGGAGTTCCTTTCTCATTTTTTACCGTAACAAGTACTCTTTTTCCGAACAGCAGTTTCCGGTCCCCTGTCCCGTCCCACAAAATATTTTCAGGGCCGGCACCTCCTTCGAACTTATTATCTATGAATATTGCGTTTGTATCAATAGTATCATAACCGCACCGGATCGTCTTATAATTCGGCATATTACTCAGTTTTATTATTGTATTAGCGATAAATTTAGCATTTCTGCAGCCGTCCTGCTCTCCTTTTCCCGGTCTGACGTGTTTTAGATCTCCTACGGCAATATTACAGGAATTGCTTATCAATATGTTCTCACTGAAAATAACTGTCTCGGACACGCAGCCGCCCGTTGCAGCAATGCATATTGCTCTTCCTTTGCCTTTAATTGTAGCGGTTATTTTGTTTTTGTATATTTTTGTATCACCGTCCTCGAACATAATATTAACAACCCTCATACCGCAAACATCGTATTTATCAGACTCAACAGTTATCTCATTATCATATATTCTATGCCCGTAACTCCCTGATGACACTGTAATACCCATCCCCATTTCGAAAAGGAACTTATTATAAGAATCAAAAATCAGACTTTTATCTTCTTTGTTTGCATTAATTTTAATGACATTAGAGTAGACATTCGCATATCTTCCGCCTGTTCCTGCTGTCTTTCTGTTAGCCTGACCTCCAAGCATAATACCACTCGGAGAGATACCTTCTGCAAAAATATAATTATGATGAACCTGCGCGCACCTGTACTCTATCGTTAAAGCGTCCGAAAAATATGTTCCTGAATTTAAATATAAATCGTTATAAGCAATCTCTCCGCCGCCCGTGTCCGACATGCCGCGCCCCTGAACAACCACAATCAATCTGTAAAAACCAGTAATAATATTATAATTTATTTTTGTTTCCGGCCCCGCGAGATACAGACACGACTCATAATTCCATCTATCCCATTTTTTTATACCAAATTTGGAATTATCAGATATCTTATTATGATGGATAAAACCGCCTGTATAATCATTCATCGGGTCTTCATTAGGATATGTGGAAAGCGCCTGATTACTATCACCTATTGTTTCAATAATTAATCCCGAGATCTCAGGATTGTTGCCGTAAATATCTATTGCATGCTCTTTCCCCTCGCTTTTTTGTTTAATAACCCCATTGATAATTTTTACATTTGTTCCGGATTTCTCAATGTAAATCCCCGAGCCGCTTCCATAGCTTACGGTATGACCTCCAAGATCTAAAGTCACCCCGCCGGCTTTTATCCTGAAAGCCCCGCCTGACACATCTATATCTTTAGTTAACACATATGTAGTATCAGCCTTATCAAGCGCAATCGTTCCGGTTGAATCTCCGTCAATATAAACCGCTTTTGTAATATTTTTCGTTTTAAGCTCTTTATCCGTTCCTTTGGTTTCTTTATTGTCAAGAATAGTAACTAATCTGTAATATGTCACTGCATTTTTTTTCAAATCGGACAATATATACAGGTGTCCTTTTCTGCTCATTTTTGTTTTCTCGGTCTTTTGATCTAATTTTGTTTTATTTGAGCCGTATTCAACATAAGAACCTACAGGTTCGTCCGTCCAGAAATAAACAACAGCCGATGTTTCGGAAACATAAACCCATTCTTTATCCTGCGGCTTGACTTCCTGCGCCAATGAGATGAATGGAACACAAAAAATAGCAGCAAGTATTATCAATTTTTTCACAATATCCTCCTATACCAAATTCTAAACATTATGCCTCTCAGCATCTGCCCTGGCATCCTATTCTTTTCTTCACTCCATCCACAACTTTCTTTATATTCTCAGGAGTTACCGGGGACTTTCCCTTTTCCATTCCAAAATCAGTCACGGTAAAACACTTTGTCTTCGCACCTTTACCTTCAAATATCTTCTGGCCGCAGTTGACTGAACACCCGTCTATAACGATATTTAAATCCGCGCCTTTTGCCTGTTCAATAAAGTTCGGCAGGTTAGCACCTATTCCCGCAAGACAGTACATCTTGCCAACACCTGAAGCCCTGAGTTTCCTTGCCGCCAGGTCAGATATCTCTGCTGTATCACAAGCTCCCGAACAGGAATATATCAGGTAACTCTTTACACCGCCGCCGCAAGAACAATCCGTCATTGTTATACTCTCCTTACCATGTATTTCCCTCTCCTTTATCATAAGGGGAGGGATAGGGTGGGGATCATGCTCTTAAAACCGACAAACATTATCCTCACTTATATCTGTCCTTTGTTAAAATATTTTCCTAAAATGCTTTATTTTTCAGCATTTTGTAGAAAAGTTTGTTAAAATACCTCTTAGAATGGCTGGCTAATATATTGTCTTATTAGCAAATTCAGCTCTCCAGGA
>Ga0208373_1001782_pt1 | contig 26650 bp, 26 predicted proteins | sample RifOxyC2_FD_184036 | JGI IMG/M metagenome (GOLD analysis project Ga0208373, IMG submission 184036) | Soil microbial communities from Rifle, Colorado - Rifle Oxygen_injection C2 (SPAdes) | ecosystem: Environmental > Terrestrial > Deep subsurface > Rock core/Sediment | place: Rifle, Colorado... | reverse complement strand
AAATTTCAGGTTGAAATTGAACCAAGTTCCGGATTGAGCTGTTTTTTCATATGCAAAGAAATTGAAATTTTAGATTCAATTGAGATTGATGCAGATAGTGTATAAAACAATCTAATTTCTCATCATCCAAAAGATGCTTTTATAAACAAGAAATCCGCTAAAGGCAAAGAAAAAAAGGGTATAAAAAAAGAGATTAAGATATAAAACAAAATAAATGCTGTTATTCTTGTTATGCTCATATTTTTTTAATCCTGTCTTCCTTACTCCTTATCCTTAATTTTTAACCTTAAATTTTGGGAAGCACTCAGTCATATCGGCATCTAGGATAAGGAGAAGGGTAAGGATTAAGGGTAAATTTCGCTTCGCAAAATTTACTGGAGGAGAGGGGAATCGAACCCCCGTCCGAAAAGGAAGCTGTATAAGTTACTACGAGCGTAGCTTCTATTTAATTGTCCTTCGAGGTTGTCTCAAAGCAAAGACTTCTCAAAGTAATCCCGATCTTTGTTTCCTCAACTAACCGTCAGAAAAGATTAATTGAGTATCCGATAATATAACACTAGACCCCGCCTTTATCGGCAAAAAACGGCTAGCGTGCTCCTTAGCTAAAGCTTGGAGCAAGAACACTTGAAGCTACTGGAAGCCTAGAGGCGTATTCGCCAACTAGCATCTTCACATTAGCAAAGAATTCTTCTACAGTATTACCTGCGTTTAAATTTTGTCACCATATTTTACGAGGTAAAGATGACTTCCTCGGCTCGCAACCTATACCCCAATCCCCCCCGTCAAAACCTGTACTCCCCCCTGTAAATTTTGCTTTGAAAAATTTACCCTTAATTCCTACCCTTTTCCCCTATATTCGCTGATAGATTCTTTAACTGCTCCAAAAAATTCTTCAATCTGCTCTTCCGAAAGCTGCTCTTCCAATATCTTTCCAAATGACTCCCATGCTTCTGCTTCTTCCATTAGCTCTTCATTTTCTTTTATAGTTTTTAAAATTGCATCAATCTCTTTTTGTTTTTTACGATTAGCTTCTTCCATCGCCTCTTGCGGATCTTTAAACCCCGTCTCTTCAATAGCCTGCTCAACAATCTGCTTAAATGTTAAATCTTTTAATTCCTTTTCTTTTGCCTGCAGAGTTAATGCCGCCATCCTGGCAGCTATAGCCTGAGCATCATATCCCGGCCCTTGAGTAAAACCTTCCTTCGGCGCAGGGGTCTGCCGTAAATGCTCGGGTTTTGTCTCCTGCGCATTACTCCCTTCTTTGGGTGTGATAGGAGGAGGAATCGGCGGCTTGCCGGCGCCATCACCAGGAACTCTCATCATTTTATATCACTATCCTTTTTCTTTGAGTACTTCTTTTAAAACGTAACGAGATAAAATCTCGGCAATTCTGTCTACTTCTGCGGTTCTTTTAGGGCTTAAATTAATTTCCTTTTTTATAAGGGCCTCTCCATCTGCAATAACTTCTTTTTTCATGGCTTCTTGTGCGGCCGTTACAATGTCGCTCATTTTATATGATTTAGAAGGTTTTCTTTGTGGATTAATCTTTATCATAATCGGTTCCCCTTTAACGCTCTCTCTATTTCTTTATCAGCGTTTTTTCTGATTAATTTCTCTTTTTTTTCGTATTTCTTTTTGGCTTTCGCAACGGATAAATCAACTTTGGCCCAATCACCTGAAAAATAAACTTTTAAAGGGACCAGCGTATATCCGCGCTCTGCCACTCTTCCTATTATCTTGCGTAATTCCTGCTTCTTAAGCAACAGCTTTCTTTGGCGATAAGGATCAAGTTTGTCGCTTGACCTTTCATAAGTACCAATGTGCGTATTATAGAGCCAAATTTCTCCAGATTCAACTCTTGCAAAACCATCTTTTAAGTTTATCTTCCCAAGCCGCAAAGACTTAACCTCAGATCCGCTTAAAACAATGCCCGCTTGGTAGGTTTCTATTATATTATAGTCATAATAAGCTTTACGATTTTCCGCAATAACTTTATAAAATTTTGACATAGCAAACTATCATTATATAACAAGAAAATCCGGCATGCTATAATAAAAAGGCGCAAGAAATTGATCATTAACGCAAAAGGGAGTTTTTTTTAATGGAAAAAGGCTATGACATAGCAATTTTGGGAGGGGGACCGGGAGGATACATTACAGCTATTAGAGCGGCACAGCTTGGAGCAAAAGTCTGCCTGATTGAAAAAGATAAGGTCGGAGGGGCCTGCTTAAATTATGGTTGCATCCCCACAAAAGCCCTTCTTGCCTGCACTTCTCTTTATGACAAAGCAAAAAAAATAGACCAGTTCGGAATTTCGGCAGAAAATATATCTATCGATTTCGGAAGAGTGATAGAACGAAAAAACAAAATCGTCGAAAAATTAGTTCAGGGGATTGAGTTTTTGTTAAATAAAAACGGTATCAATGTTATTTATGGTGAAGGAGTTGTAGAGACACAACATGTTGTGTCTCTTATAGATCAGAAAATTTCCGCCCCAAAAATCATCCTAGCAACAGGATCATCCCCAATCTGTCTCCCTGGCATAGACTTTAATGGGGAGTGTTTTATATCAAGCAACGATCTTTTGTCCAATCCACAAGTCCCAGAAAAACTTGATATAGTCGGAGGCGGGGTTATTGGAATACATTTTGCTTTTATCTTCAGTTCACTCGGAACAAACGTTACAATTTATGAAGCCCTTCCTGAAATACTCCCTGGGATTGACGATGAAGCGATCGCTTTGATAAAAAGAATTTTAGTAAGAAGAAAGATAACTGTTAAAACAGGCATTAAGTTTACAAAAGACCTTTCTTGCGGCAAAACTTTAATCTGCGTCGGAAGAAGCCCAAATCTTGGGTCTATAAAAAACCTCAACCTTAAAACCGAAGGAAAGAGCCTTTGGGTAAACGAAAAGATGGAGACAAGCATCCCTGGAATTTACGCAATTGGAGATCTTGTAAGTAAAAAGATGTTTGCGCATGTCGCAAGCGAGCAAGGGGTGACTGCGGCTGAAAATGCAATGGGAGGGGACAAAACATTTAACTATGACTGCATCCCTTATACCATATATACAAACCCTGAAATCGCAGGAGTCGGACTTACAGAAAAAGAGGCAAAAGAAAAATTAGGCAATATAAAAGTCGGGAAGTTTCCTTTTGCGGCGCTTGGAATTGCGCAGGCAATGGGGGATATTGAGGGCTTTATAAAAGTGGTCGCCGATGAAAACAACAAAATTCTAGGCGTTCACATTGTCGGATCCGAAGCAAACACGATCATCGGAGCTGCGGCAATCGCACTTAAAAACAAGCTAACAACGGATCAACTCGCGAATACAATTCAAGCGCACCCCAGTTTCCCCGAAGGATTGCAGGAAGCAGCACTTGCCTCACTACAAAAGAGTTTGCATGTTATAAATTAGAAAATAATCCTATATCATATTCTGCATTGTCTTGTATAATCTAAAATAGTCACTGTTTGGATCGATGTTACGTGTTATAACTTTTAAAGTCATCGAATCAATCAATTCTTCGTAGCCAATGCTGTATAAACCCATATTATTAGTACCATCGGGCGCGTCATGGACAGATATCATCCTGCCAAACTGTCCATTTGCAATAAGATCAAAAAGCCCTAATCCTATTTGTGCAGTTAAGACCTGATCATAAGAAGAGGGAGCAACCTGCCTCAATTGATGCCCAAGTTCATGAGCTTTAAAGTCTTTTTTCTTCCCAGTCTTTACACGATAACGTTCGCCACAATATTTAGCGATGGCCTCTTCTAAATGCATCGCTAAAAACAAAGTATGCCCATGCTCATCTTTTTGCGCATCCTGTGTCATTGCTTTAGGAAGTCGATCTATCAATCCTTCAGCAATACATATGACCCCTCCCCCGACACCCCTCTTCTCTCTTTCTATTACAATATCGACCGTCTCTTCTATAAAATTATGAAGATCAAAAACTCCTCCCTTTAATTCTTCGGGAATACACGCCTTTGCAATCCTTCCGTTCATAACAACTCCTGAAGTAATCCATCCCGCGTTTCTTCCCATCAACTTGATCACATGATATACATCAGTCGCAATGCCATCATGATAAAACCCGTCAATGCTAGAGATTGCGGCATCCAGCGCAGAAAAATATCCATATGTCCAAGGAATTCCGGGAAGATCATTGTCTATCGTCTTTGGGCCATGAACAGTCCCTCTAAAAAGACGGTCACTGCTCCTCATCTGCGCCCTAAGATTTACATAATTAGAAACCTTTAAAGTATCATCCCCACCAAAAGACCCAAGAGCCCCTATGCGCAAAGCTTCAAGAACATCAAGAACCTTATCAATTCCCGCCATTTTTTCAAGATTATTAAGATCTTCCGGAGCTTTTATTTCCAAATCCTCAGATAATTTCCCGGGGTTATCCCTAGCCGTTTTAAAAAGAAGAGCATTTTCAATCATCCCTCTACGAATAAGCTCTTCATTTGCAGGAATAAAATGTACGCCCTTTGTTAATTTATTAATTTCTACTTTTAGCGGGTTTTTAAAGCCATTTAAAAAAGCTATTACAGGAATTTCGCTCTGAATAAACTGCCTGGCAGCAACAGAAAAGATTCTGTTACCTCCCGAAGCCGGCCCCCCTGAATGAACAAAAGCGACTCTTAGCCCTTTCTTTCTCATCTGCTGCATAAACTGACTATTTGCGTTTCCTCTTTCTATTGGAACAAACTGCATAAACATTTTCCCCTTTCTTGAAAAATTAAATTTTATCTTCTTCGAAACCAATTTCAAAAAATTTCATATGAATATTATACAGAATGAGGTGTATAGGGACATCGAAAGAAGCCTATGATGAAAAATCGCACAAACTAAAATACTGTGTAGCATCTTTGTCTCTTCTGAGTTTAGCCATTCTATAAGGGCTTTCATAAGATGGGGTGTTATTCTATAAATTGGTTTATACATCAATATCATTATGCTTTTTCGTCAAGCTTTCGTCAAGTTTTGCGTAAAACAAAAAAACACACCCTCTAGCTTTGTTGGCTAGAGGGTGTAAAAATAATTTTTGAAATTTAAAAGTTATTGCTGCGTTGCTTCAAATTCATATCGCAATGTTTTGGGTGAAATATATGGGTTTTTATAGAGATCAAGGTTTTCTAAACCTTCCTCAAGGATTATTTCAAACGACTTACCCTCTATTTGTACATCAAAATTGGGGGTAAGGGAAGAACAGTGTGCTTCTACCTCTTCTCCTTTTATTGTTGTTGTACACATCCAAAGTTGTGATTCACTATCTGTTTTTGTCGTTTCAAGTGAAACATGGATTCTCCCATGATTTTTTGTTGTTCCAGGTAAACTTGCATATCCTTTCGCTCCTTCTGCTGCTTTTGCTTCTGCTTCTGCTTTTTGTTCAGGTGTTAAAGTTACAATGTCACGTTCTGGTCTAGGTGTAGTGGGTTTTGATGAATTAACGGGTATCTCCCTGGCTGATTCTAATTGCATAATAATTTCCTCCTTTTTTACTTTACCTTACTTTTATCGGTAAACATTATATAAAATTTCAGTGATCTTTGCTACAATATTATATCAAATAAAAAATTTTAACCATTTGAAAATCTTTTAATTTTCTGAGTATAATCCTCATATGCGCATCGCAATATTTGCAGATTCATATAAACCTTATATTTCGGGAGTTTCTTGTTCTATTGACACATTAGTTAGGGAATTAAAAAAACTTGGGCATACTGTTTATATCTTTGCTCCATCATACCCAAGACACAAAGAAGACAATCCAGATATTTTCAGATTCCCTTCTTTTCCTTCCGGATATCCCAACTTCAGAGTTGCCATCCCTTTTGTTCGCAGGTTTCCCAAAGTAGACATAATACATTCTCATTCCCCATTTCAGGCAGGACTACTTGCAAGTTTCTTGGCAAGAAAAAACAATGTTCCGCTTATTTATTCTTTCCATACTCTTTTCACAAAATACGTCCACTATGCGGGATTTCTGCCGAAAAAATTCGCAAAAATGTCAATTGTTGCGTATTTGCGATCATTCTGCAAAAGAGCTGAATTAATAATTGCGCCCTCCACACTTTCAAAAAGGGTTCTAAGAAAGTGGGGAATTAATATCCGATGCGAAATAATCCCCAGCGGAGTCGACATTGAAAGGCTTGATAAGGAAAAAGATTTCCAAACTTTAAAAACAAAAGCGTGTAATTTTTTTAAAATCCCCAACGGATCGAAAGTTCTTTTAACCGTTTCAAGAATTTCAAAAGAAAAAAACATTTCATTTATAATAGAAGCTTTTAAGAAATTAAATAGAGATGATTTATATCTGGTCGTAATTGGAAACGGCCCGCTGCTAAAAGAGATGAAAAACAAAAAAATAAAAAATATAATTTGGGCTGGAGAGTTTCCACCCGAAACTCTTTTTAAGCTGTATTATGCCGGGGATATTTTTGTTTTTGCGTCAACAACAGAAACTCAGGGACTTGTTCTTGCTGAAGCAAAAGCGGCAGGGCTTCCGATTATAGCGCTTTTTGCGGGGGGATTGGTAGATACAATAAGATCAGGAATAGACGGTTTTTTAACTTCTCGAAATGTTTCTTCTTTTAATGAACATATAATCAGGCTTTTAAATGACGACAAGCTGAGAGAAAAAATGGGCAAAGAAGGAGAACTTGACGCAAGGGAGAGATTTTCTTCTTCTCATGTTGCAAAACAGGTTGAAAGCATTTATAATTCCCTCCTGAGGTGACACAATGCCAAGACTTAACTTTTTCATCTTAACTTTGTTCCTTTGGCTTTCTAGTAATGGCGCATTTGCTTATTTCCCATCGCCCGCGCTCTTTGGCTCTTCAGGTTTGACAAGAATTCCTGATGCAACTGTTGTTCCTTACAAAAATTGGAACCTGGCAATGAATTACGGCACAACGTCAACCAGCACTGGAGGCGCCTCCGCTTTTATGTATAGCGCCTCTTTGGGAGCCTTTTATAACTTTGAACTGGGGCTGGTTGGAAGCATTGACCAAACAACCCAAGAATTAAAAGACGGCGTTTACATAAACTTAAAATACAGCCCTTCACTGGGAGACGGAACAGATCCGCTTCTTCTGGCAATCGGAATTGAAAACTTAGCAAGTAAAACACAAACAGCCTTATATATGGTAGCAACAAAACCGCTGAAACAGGGTCCGTTCCTCTCTTTTGGCTTTATGGCAGATTTTGTCAGCAGTAAATTCAGGCCAATGGGAATGGCAGGTATAGATTTTCCAATTGGTTCAATTTCAATTTTATCAGATCTTTTCTTGGGTGAAAGCGTTTTTCAGGTAAACGGCGGCGTAAGATTTAGAATTTTACCGACATTTGTAATTGAAGGGCGTGCTATTAATATTTTATCCGATGAAAGCCCATCTTCCCTGCGGGCAAAAGATTCCAGGCAGGTCTTATTCGGCATAAACTGGATCAATCCGTTCTAAAAGAGCTCGATCTTTAATTTATATGCTATAATTTTTCTATGAGTGATAATATTTTACGCAAAGTTATAAAAGAGATCGAGGAATACAAGCCGGGAAAAAATCCCGAAACAAAAGACGTCATAAAGCTGGCATCAAATGAAAATCCTTTTGGACCGTCGCCAAAAGCCTTGAAGGCGATTGAAGAAGAAGCAAACAATCTGCAAATATATCCCAACCAAAAAGCAACCAGGCTGCGCCAGGCTCTCGCAAAAAAATTTGATGTTAATCAAAACCAAATAATTGCCGGAAACGGTTCCGACGATATTATGCAAATTATAGCGGCAACATTTTTGTGCCCGCAAGAAGAAGTTATATTCCCCGAAAAGACTTTCAGCGTTTATAATCTTGTAGCCAAAATTTTTGAAGGGAAAATTGCTGCATCAGCACTAAAAGAAAACGAAATCAGTCTTAAAAATATAGCTTCCGCGATAACCGATAAAACAAAAATCATTTTTATTGCCAATCCCAACAATCCGACAGGAACAATTTTTACTCAAAACGAATTTGATGATTTTTTAAAAATGGTTCCAAAAAAAACTTTGGTTGTAATAGACGAAGCGTACGCGGAATTTGTTGAATCACAGGATTATCCGGATACAATTAAGCATGTAAGGGATGGGAAGAAAAATTTAATTATTTTGCGGACATTCTCAAAATTTTACGGATTGGCAGGGTTGCGCGTTGGCTATGGAATTGCGTCAGAAGAGCTAATTGCTCCCATGATGAAAGTTAAAATGCCGTTTAATGTCAGCAGGCTTGCGCAGGCCGGAGCTGCTGCGGCATTAGATGATTTATTGTTTTTGGAAAAGACCTATCAAAACAATGTTGCCGGAAAAAAGTTTTTATACGAAAGCCTGGATAAGCTTGGGCTAAGCTATAAAAAAACTGAATCTAATTTTATTTTTGTAGATGTAAAGCAGAATGCCGATGCGTTATTTTTAAAACTGATCGGACAAAAAATTATCATCCGGCCGTTAACCTCTTTTGGCTTTTCGGAAGCAATAAGGGTTTCTATAGGAAATGCGGAACAAAACAAAAAATTGATTTCTGCCATGAGAAAAGTTTTGGGATAATTTTTTTGCCTAATTTTAACTTAGGGCTTCTTGTATTTTTGCTTTTAACGCCAGGATCTTTCCCCAAGTCTCTTCGCTCAACCCTGAAATGTTTTCTGCTTGAGCTAATTGGCTGAATCTTTCTCTGAGAAAATCAGGCTTGATCGCAAGCTTTAGTTCCTCTGAAGTTACATTATCCAATTTTGCAAGAGCTGGACTAAGGGGTTTTCTTGAAGATTTTTTGGCTTTTGTCTGAGCAGAAGCTTTTCCTCTGTTTGGAAGTACCGAGCCTAAAACGCCTGAAAGCCCCCCCATTATATTAAAAATTTCAGGGCTTCTTGCGTCAGTAATTGCTGGTTTAGGCTTTTCAGGTTTTTTTTCTTCAGTAATCGCTGGTCGAAGATTTTCAGATTTTCGCGCCGGCGGTTTTTTATAAAAAACAGTTTCTGTCGCAGGGACAACATTGTTCATGCTTGCTCTCACCCATTGGCTTCTTATATTCACACCTGCCAACTCAAGAGGGGTAGGCGTGGCAGCTTGAAGAGTTCTGATTCGTCCTTGCTCAACAGAGGTTGCTCCTTCAAGGCGTGTTTGCGCCCCCTTGCAAAGAGTAAAACATTGATCTATTAAGGTTCCTACCTGCATAAGCAGTACAGACTCGTCTCTCTCTAGAGAAATAAAGTTCCATGCATTGCTAAGCCCTTTAAGGCGAACGTTGTAATACCTCAACATCCTGTGCAAATTTTTTATCAGGGCTTGAATGGAAGAAATAGAATTATTATTCTCCGAAAGACTTTCTAAAATTAAATGTCTACAGGCTTCTGTTGAGCTTCCTTTTTGAAACAAAATTCTTGCTCTAACGTAAGCGATAAAAACAGTAACACTTTCAGTATGTACAGCTTCGCTTTTCTGCGCGATATCAGTCAAAAGCTTTTCTATTTCATCATACTGTCCGTCTTCCAAGGCAACGGTTGCCAAAAGTCTCATGACAAAAATATTCTCGGGATCCATTTGTTGCGTCTGTAAAAGAATTGTTTTTGCGAGCGGGGGCATTTTCCCTCTTGGGAAAAGAGTATCAATGCATTGAATCGCCACTTTAATGTCTGCCTTTGCTTCAAGGCCTTTCTCTACAGCTTGATGACAAAAATTCATTGCGCAAGAAAGAGCTCTTCTTTGCGCCGCAGAAATTGCTAGATAATATAAAATAAAAGTCTCTTGATCCTTTCTTTCGGTACAAATTTTAACAATTTCATCAAATTTCGTTTGCTTATATAACGCCGCCAACACCGTCCTTAAGCTTCTTGTCTGTTCAGGAGCTTCCTTCATCGCTGCCTTTGCAGCTTCTTCCGCCAAAGCATATTCTTCTTGCGCCTCCGCAGCCAGTCCCAAAAAAGAAGAGATTTCTGCATTGCCAGGCATACGCGTTTCTGCCTTGGAAAGAAAGGGAAAAGCTTCATTGGCACGGTTAAGCTTAATAAATGCCAGTGTAATATATTTTAATGAAACTAAATCTTCAGGCCAAACAACTAAAGCTCTATTAAAGAATTCTACGGCTCCCTCATATTTATTTTGGAAGAAAAGAGCCAATCCTAATTCCCTCAAAACAAATTTATGCTCTGGATAAAAGGGCAAAGCTTCTCGCAAACACTCCTCTGCTTCTGAATTTCTGTTTTGATGTGCCAACGCCGTCCCCAAACCATGAAGCGCGTCAAAATTATTTGGTTTAATTTCAAGTGCTTGTCGACAAAGTTTTTCTGCTTCGCTAAATTCATGCAATAGATTTTTTACAAGCCCAAGTTTTGTAAGCGCAAAAACATCTATTGGATTCAGTGCTAAAGTCTGTTCAAAATAAGAAGCAGCACGCTGCGGCTGATTAAGCTCAAAACAACTTCGTCCCAATCCATTTAACGCAAAAGTGTTTTGTTGCTCCAATCTTAAAACGGCTTCAAAAGAAACAATTGCAGCCTCATAATGTTTTGCTTTTAACAGCGAAACCCCTCGCCCATTTAATTCATAGATTTTTTGTTGCAACAATTCTTTCCCAGGAACAACACCAGTAGAAAAATGTACTCCTGTAATGGATGCTCTCATATTATAAGATTATCTTATATTTTTATATAAAATTTCACGCTCTTATAGTAAAATAAATTTACACAAACAGGCAAGGATAGAAGAGAAAGCTTTTTTCAGCGCAGCCTTCAGGGATTCTTTTAGATATGTCACATTCACATTTTTATGGCGCAACAATTCAGAGCAAAGCCGTAAGTCCACGGCTTATCTGCCAATTATTTTAAAAATTCCATGAAATTTTTATTTAATTTTAAAGATGATAATTCGATGAAGAATATAGCAATTCAAAACACTCACTGCGCATGGAAATTTGTTTTAAAAGGTTTTTACTGGACAGACGCAAAAAAAAACTTGCCTAAAACTTTAGAGGTCTTGCACCGCCAAATACCACCAAAAACAGGAGTAATAATAGACCGCGTTTTACTTGGGCTGGAAGCGATAGAAGAACCTCCCGAGCTAGGTCTGGCGATGGAGACTGACTCTTTCACTTTTGATGAAAGCCCAAACCAAGAAGAGCATCAATCTAAACTCTTTTCTGATTTTTTAGGCGGTACAATATTAGGGATTCAATCTTTATGCTTTCAAGCAGAAGAAAAAAATCATCATCTTTTACAGTTTGTTTATGTTGTCCCAAATAGAGAGGCCTCTAATTTCTACCATGAAATACAAGATTACTTAAGAGACGTTGTTGGCATAAATACAAAAGATGGTGTTCAACACGGATTAATTGGTTCTTTTGTTTTCTGCAGCTTCATAAAAAAAGATCCAATGCCGACAATAAAGATTTCCTCCGCTAACCTGCTTTTTTCACCAGTAAGAACACAAATGGAAAGCAATAAGGCACAAATAATAGAAGCAGCAAAAAAAATGGAAGCTCCTCCTTTTTATATTGTCCTCCTTTTCAATTAAAAATTTCTGCCCAATAGAAAAATCATGCTGATTTTTTCACTCTGAAATATTAGGAAAAAGCGAAGAAAAAGGAGAAATTGCATGCTCCTTAAAAAAGGCCCTCAGGATATCCTCGACAGCGCTGTCTATCCTTTTTCTATACCCTGGGATATCTCCCATGGAGCCTATAGATATTTCCATGCTAAGCCTTGATAAATCAAGGTATCTGTATAAGCGCAAAAATTGCTCGACCAATTTTTCTAATGCGGCCGCTGAATATCCTTTTTTTCTTAAAGCTTCTAACACTATTTCTTTAATCTTTAAAAAGTCAGGTGGAATATTTTTATTGTTTGCCAAAAGAAAGTATATTTTTATTCTTCTTTGCAATGTTTCAATGTGGCAAGGATTTACCTTCCCAAGGTATTTTTCGGCCTCTGCTTCATTCCCTATAGCGGCAAAGGTATGGCTCACGCTAGTCAAAAGAGCCTCATTATCAGGATAACATTCTAATCCTTTTTTATAAATCTCTATTGCCTCTGGCAGCTTATCTATAAAAAACAAAGCATTTCCAAAATTGAGCCAAAAGACAAGGTGAAAAAATCTATATGCCAAATCCTTTTCGGATGAATCAAGAATTTCCTGATAAAGGATTGCCGCTCTTTTATAGTTTTTGTCCAAATAAAATCTATCCGCCCGCCTATCCATATCCTTTAATCTATTTTGCAGAGAAGCCCTCCCTCTTTTGTCTAATTCTCTCCTGATCTCAGGCCAGTGTCTTCCTCTTGCTTTACGCTCATCGCCTCCTAAGCTTTCTTTTTGGCCGTCCCAATCCCTGACTTTGTGAAAAAACACTCTTTGATGTGGGATTGTAAATAATCTTTTTTCTGACAATCTCATTTTTACTGCTCCTACGTAATAATTGTTTATTCTTAAAAAGTATCTATTAAAACCTTAAAAAATTTCAACTCTTTTCAGTTTCTTTTATGGTAAAATAGTTTTTATGCCGCTTAATCAAACCCCTTTATATGAAGAACATGTAAAGCTTACTGCAAAAATTGTCCCTTTTGCCGGATGGGAAATGCCGGTTCTTTATAAAAGCATTATTGATGAGCATAACGCGGTTAGATCTTCTGTTGGAATTTTTGATGCGGGACACATGGGGGTAATTGACATCTGGGGATCTGACTCTTTAATCTTTTTGCTTAAAATCGGGACAAATAATGCCGCAAAGCTTGGCGAGAACGAGATACAATATTCTATTTTATGCAATGAACAGGGCGGGGCAATAGATGACATTTTAGTTTATCGGTTAAAAAATAAATTCCGCATTGTCGCAAATGCCTCAAATACGGAAAAAGTTTTGAAACATTTTGAATCGACGGCCAAAAGCCTTAAAGTTTCCATCCATCATCAAAAAGATTTGCATATACTCTCCCTGCAAGGGCCAAAAAGCCATGAACTTGTGAAAAACTTTACAAACAAAAAAAACACTTGCCAAAAAATGGATGGTTTGCTTGTTTCAAGAACAGGATATACTGGCGAAGACGGGTTTGAGCTTTTTGCCCCAAAAGAAAAATGCGTCCAAATTTGGAATAATTTAATCAATCGGGGAGCGATTCCCTGCGGACTCGGAGCAAGGGATACTTTGAGGCTAGAAGCAGGTCTGCCCCTTTACGGGCACGAATATAATGAAGAGACAACTCCGCTTGAAGTCGGGTACGGTTGGGCGGTAAAATTTGATGATCACGATTTTATTGGCAAGAAAGCTCTATTAAAACAAACACAGGAAGGGCTTAAAAAAAAGCTTGTCGGCTTAAAGTTTCATGATAAAGCAATTCCTCGGCAAGGCGTAAAAATTTATTCTGGTGACAAAGAGATCGGAGTTGTAACGTCAGGAACTTTTTCTCCCTCGCTAAAAATTCCTGTTGCTTTAGGTTTTGTAACCCCAGAATTCGCAAAAATTGGAAATATTGTTGAAGCTGAAATACGGGATAAAAAATTTCAGGCGGTTGTCTCATCAAAAAAATTGTTATAAAATAGAAGTGATAGATTATTAAAAATAAAGGATGATAAATTATGCAAACACCAGAAGATAGAAAATATACAAAAGAACATGAATGGGTAAAAACTGAAGGGAATTTTGCAACTGTCGGGATAACTTTTTATGCACAACACGAATTGGGAGATATCGTTTTTGTTGAAACTCCGTCTGTTGGAAGCATCTTGAAGCAAGGCCAGGAGTTTGGCGTGACCGAATCTGTAAAAACTGTTTCCAGCCTATACTCTCCTATGTCGGGCAAAGTAACAGAAATTAATAAAGAACTTGAAGCAACGCCTGCGATTGTGAACGAGGATCCATATGGGAAAGGGTGGATTCTTAAGCTAGAAATCAGCAATCCTGATGAAGCCAAAAATCTCCTGGCTGCCAAGGATTATGATTCTACGCTTGCGCACTAATGAAAAATTTATTCAAAGATATCCCTGAATCAGTTTTATTGAAAGAACTCCTCGCGTTGCCAAGCCCATTAAGCGAGTTGGAGCTCCTTCAAGCCTTAGATGAAATAAGCAGAAAGAATAAGCCTAATCTTAATTTTTTTGGCGGAGGCGTTTATCCTCATTTTATCCCATCAGCCGTTAAGCAACTGATCAGCCGCGGAGAGTTTTATACAGCCTATACTCCGTATCAGGCAGAAGCAAGCCAGGGAACTTTGCAGGCGATTTTTGAATATCAGACAATGATTTGTCGCCTAACCGGAATGGAAGTCACAAATGCCTCGATGTACGACGGCGCAACTGCAATGACTGAAGGGGCTTTTATGGCCTGCAGAATTACAAAGAAAAAAGAGATTGTTGTTTCAAAGGCTGTAAACCCGATGTATAGAGAAGTTTTAAAGACTTACGCAAAAGGAGCTGACTTGTTAATAAGAGAAATCGAATTCGACTTAAAAACAGGGCAAACTCCCGTGCCGGATTTGGGAGAAAACTCTGCCTGCTATATTATTCAACAACCAAACTTCTTTGGTTGCCTTGAAGAAGTAAGCAAGTTGTCCGATAAAGTTCATTCAAATGGTTCCATTTTTATAACAGTCGCGGATCCAATCTCTTTGGGAATATTAAAAGCCCCCGGGGATTATGGCGCAGACATCGTTGCAGGAGAAGGCCAATCTTTGGGGCTTCCGCAAAATTTTGGCGGGCCTCTTCTTGGCATTCTTGCGACAAAAGAAAAATATCTAAGGCAAATCCCGGGTCGTTTAGTCAGCAAAACGGTTGATCTTGGAGGGAAGCCAGGCTACACCTTAACGCTTCAGGCAAGAGAGCAGCATATCAGGAGGGAGAGAGCCGCCTCAAACATCTGCAGCAACGAAGCCTTATGTGCGTTAGCCGCCTGCATATACCTTTTGCTTCTCGGGAAAAAGGGCTTGAAGCAAGTGGCAGAACTTTGTTTGCAAAAGAGTAATTACCTAAAAAAGAGCTTGGGGTCTATTTTTACGGCGCCAACATTTAAGGAATTTGTTGCTGATGTAAAAAACGGAGGAATCGAGCTTGGGCAATTTTACCCGCAGTTAAAGGGAAAGCGCCTGCTTGCCGTAACAGAGGCTTATTCAAAAAAAGCATTGGATGAATTTATCGCCAAAAGCCATGAATAAATCTCTAGAATCTAATATCATCCCTGGACAGCGGATGGTCGATAATATACCCTTCTCCCCCTAAAACAATCTCCTGATCCCCTTCAATCATAATACGAACCTTGTCAACATTCGCGGTCTCAGTAAAGGTATAAACAATTTGAGCAACAAGGGCAATAACCCTGGAACTCCCCCCTCCATATCCTTCAAGTTTTTTATTAAAGTTAATCTCTACCGCGTCTTCCCCTTTTTTTACTGAAAGAATTTGAGTCCCTTTGGGAATTTCAGAAAAATAACCGTCCTCAAGCTCTTTTTCGTTTGGGCCTTTCAAAAGTTCAAATGAGGCTTTGCTTAAAATTTCATCCATTTTACTCAAAGGGCGTGAAACAGCTTTTATCTCATCTCCTTTAAGAAAATAAACATTAAAGGAGGGTTCTCTTTTTGAAAACAAGAAAAAAACAAAAAAACAGGCAAACAAAAAAACTACAAAAAAAAGCAGTGCTTTTGTCGGGATTTTTTTTCTGCCGTTTCTTGGCTTGTGGCGCCGTTCATTTCGCATGCTTAATTTTACATCGCAAACAGTTAATTATCAATTAATTATCAATAATACTTTGGAATTTTTGCCACAATTTGCTGTCTTTTATACATCTATGATAGATGCATTTTCTTGCCTTAAGTGCTAAAATACCTCCAAATGAAATTTGCAAGATTAGCTTCCTCCGTATTTGTATTAAAAATTGTTTTTACCATAATCGCCGTATTGATCGCCGTTTGCATGGTTTATTATTTCAATCGTTTATGCTTTTCGGAAAATACAACAATAAAAGCCGTTATAAATCCGAATGAAAGCATAATAAAAAAACTCTCCTCCAGACAAAAAAAGATTTCCGATAAAGGGCTTTATATTACTTCATGGTCAGCTCAAAGCAAACAAAAAATGGACTATATAAAAAATATCCTTAAAACCAGAGGATTAAATACCATTGTTGTTGATGTAAACTATTTTCTTGAAGAACCGCTATTAAAGCTTGCAAAGGAAAAAAAATTAAACAAAAATACAATTGTTACGGCTTCTCCATGGCTTACAAAATTTGTGGAAGATATGCACAAAGATGGAGTTATTGTTTCTGCTCGCATAGTAGCTTTTAAAGACGATCATTTGATAATTGCAAGACCTGATTTATCAATAAGGCTACCCGATGGAAAAGAATACAGGGATCACAAAAACGGGAGATGGGTTGATCCATACTCGGAAGAAGGATGTCTTTTTAAAGAACTTTTGGCCGAACGGGCTGCTCTTTCTGGCGTAGACGAAATCCAATTTGATTATATAAGATTCCCTGCCGAGGGCGCTGCAGAAAATATTGTTTTACCGCACAAAAAAATATATCTGCAAAAAGCCGGAACAACAGAGATCGACAGAGTTGATATTATTTGCCGGTTTTTAAAAAACACACGCCAGAGACTTCAAAAATATAACGTTTCAATGGCTCTTGATATTTTTGGAATTATTGCATGGCAGGAAAAAAGGGATATAAAAACATTAGGGCAGGATTTAAAAAAAATGTCAGAATTCCTGGATGTCCTATCTCCCATGCTTTATCCTTCACATTTTCATAATGGTTATGACGGTTATTCAAATCCGGGCAGTGAACCTTACCATTTTATGTATGTCGGCGTCAAAAAATCTCTGGAAATTCTATCTGGAGAAGCTACCGTCCTTGTTCCTTGGATACAGGGATTTAATTTAAAATCCCCAAATTACGGGCCGGCTTATATAGATGCGCAAATTAAAGCGTGCAAAGATTTAGGTGTTAATAAATATCTGATCTGGAACGCGCGCAATGTTTATGATTCGGTTTATGTAAAAAAGATTTAACCCGCTTTTTTCTGTGCGGCTTGTTTATAAATATTAAGAACAATGTCCCCGATAACGCTCCAATCATACTTCTTTTCAACAAGCTCACGCCCTTTTCGTCCCATTTCTTTTGCTTTTTCGGGGTTTGCAAGAATTTCTTTTATAGCTGCGGCAAGGGCGGCCGGATCCTGCTTTGGAACCAGCATTCCTGTTTCACCGGGAGACATTACAGCATTTGGTCCCGGGATATCCGACGCAATTACTGCCGTATAATTGGCCATCGCTTCAAGCTGGACAATCCCAAAAGCTTCCAAGCGGTTAATCGAAGGAAATATATAGGCAATAGAAGTGTAGTAAAGCTCAACAAGTTTTTCAAACGTGGCCGTCCCCAAAAATTCTATAGAGCGTTCAATTCCAAATTTCTTAATTAGGTCGACTATATGGGTTTTTTCTTCCCCATCCCCGCAAATTATAAGTTTTGTATCAGGAAATCCTTTTAAAATCTCCGGCATTGCTTCAACTAGGTAATCACATCCTTTATTTCCCGCCAACCTTCCAAGGAAAAGTATCTGTTTTGAATTTTTTTTGTCGGGGGTCAGGTTGATCTTCTTTTGTATCTCATCAATCTTGTCGTGAAAAATTCCTATTGGAACAACATGATGCGGGATATTTTTCATAACAGGCGAGGTTGAGGCATAGGTTTCGGTTGTGGTAATAATTGCATCTGCTTTTGGGAGAAATGTTCTTGCGTAAGAGTTGGAAATTTCTTCAAAAACAGGGACAAGAAATTTTGGAATCGGTATGCCAAAATATTTTTCAGAAATCGTTACATCGCAATGGTAAGTAACAACCAACGGCTGCTTGATTTTTCCGGCAACAGAACGTAAAAACGAAAACGCAGGGACATGGACATGGACAAGATCATATTCTTCAAGCATTTTAAGGTTAAACTGGAAGCTTACAGGAAGGTAAGAGAACATGTTTACCGCATCAAGTCTTATTATTTTAAATCCTTCGGGGGCCATCTCTTCTTTGGGAGCATTTTTTCCCCTTGGTATGTTATTGGAAATCACTGTAACTTCATGTCCTTTTAAAACAAGGGCAGTGGATAAATCTTTTACATACTTCTCTGTCCCTCCTGTGTGGGGATAGAAATATGGAACAAGCATTACAATTTTCATAGTTTTTGCTCCTTTCGGCTCTTGATCCATTTGGAATACCAACTTAAAAACTTATATTTATCAAATCCGATTTCAAACGATGGTATCATATAGAGCCAACGCACGCAACCATAACAAACAGGCTCCCTCCCCTGCTTCCCCGTTTGATTATAAAAACATGGAGAAACTTTTGTCCCATCGGGAAGATAGGTAATCGTAGTCTCTTTGGCTCTGCATCTGGGTAACGCTGTTTTATTGCCATGATTTTTTAAAAATTCCAACTCCGCAAGATTAATAAAAACCTCTCTGTTTCTTAAAAAATACTTGATGTAAGCGTATGTCTCATTTTCAAACCCGTGCGAGCCTTGCCTCTCATAAGCAGTATGAAGATAGAGTTTAACTCTAAGTTTTTGAGAAAGTTCAACCATTTCAGGCAAAAATCGGACATTGTCACGGGTCAGGTTAAATTCTATGATCGGGTTTTGTTGGAGTTGTATGGCATAACGGATAGCATCAATTACAACGTTAAAACATTCAATCCCTCGGCTTTCATTGTGCTCTTCTTGTGTTGGATAATCGATAAAGAAAAACAGCTTGTCCGTCAGCCCTTTAATTTTTTTAGCAAAATCAGCATAAAGAAGCCCGTTTGTTTTTAAATGAACGGAGAATCCCAAAGATTTTGCCTTCTGTAAAAAATCAGGGAGTTGCTCAAACAAAAAAGGATCTCCCCCGCTTATTTTCAAAATTTCTCCACCATTCACGCGCGCTTGTTTTAAGTTCTCATAATATTTTTCAATTGGGGCTTCGATTGTTTTTTGCAGTTCTTTATTATCCCAAAGTAAGGAGTCTTCATACATATCACTTGTTTTAAATGTAAGAAAATAAAGACAAGTTTTTGAGGCCATGCCCTATTATATGGAATTTTAAGACATCAAGCAAATAAGATAAAGAAAGTAATGTTATAATTAAGAATAATTAAAAATGAATACCCTTCTAATTTCAGTTCAGAAAGATTTAGATATAATAGGCTTAAAATGCCTGCATTATTACTTATTAAAAAATGGCTATAATTCGTTTCTTCTTCATTTAATAAATTTTAATCCGAACGATGAAAACAGTCTAAAAACTGTTAAAAACTTTATTTCTGAAATATCTCCCCTGTTTATCGGAATCAGCTTAATGAGCGTAGAGTATTATAATGCCCGTGACTTAACTAAATACCTAAAGGCCAATTTCAAATCAATTCCGATTATCTGGGGAGGAATTCATCCATCGATTTCGCCAGAGATGTGTTTGGCAGATGCTGATTATGTTTGTGTCGGGGAGGGAGAAAGAACAATCCTAGACTTTGCAAATGCCATTAACAACCATGGCTGCGTGGAAACTATTAATAATCTTTGTTATATAGAAAATAATCGAATAAAGAAAAATATGCTTTATCCGCCTATTGAGGATTTAGATAATATTCCATCATATGACCACATCCCCGTCAATAGTTTTATTCAAAATGAAAAAGGGCTGATAATTCCCATTGATAAGAAGGTTTTTAGAAAATACGCTAGATATAAAGGAACGTTTTATAGCATTATGAGTTCCAGAGGTTGTCCTTTTTCTTGCACATATTGTTGCAATAATTTTCTCTCGCGTTTATATCAAACAAAAAAAGTCAGAAGACGAAGCAATAAAAACATCATCATTGAGCTTGAAAAAGCAGTAAAGGACAATCCTGAAATTGAATATATTAATTTCCAAGATGATTGCTTTCTGGCATGCGGAGATGAGTATCTTAAAGAATTTTGTAAACTTTATAAGGAAAAGGTAAAAAAGCCATTTGTTGTCAGGGCTATTCCCATTTATATCACTAAAAATAAAATTAAAAACTTGAAGGAGGCCGGCCTATCCTGGATTAGTTTAGGCCTACAAAGCGGGAGCGACCGCATTTGCAAGGATATATATAAACGAAAATCATTAAAAGCAGATTTCCTTAAGGCGGCAAAAATCATTAAGGAGTTTAACATAGCTGCTTTTTATGATGTCATATTAGATAATCCATTTGAAACAGAGGAAGATGGGCTTGAAACAATTCAAACACTTATTGAAACGCCAAAACCATTCTATACCCAGTTTTTTTCATTGAGCCTGTATTTAGGCACTGAATTATACGAAAAAGCTCAAAAAGAATGCCCTGAAAAAATAGAAGATTCTCTCAAAAAAAAGTATTTTTTGTACCATAAAAAAACAATTAATAATATGATTAGATATTCGACGTTTCTAAGTGGTAAATTTATGAATAAAGTTGTTTATCTATATAAACAAGACCCAAAGGGGCTAAGGTTTAGGGTTATTTTGTTTATTGCAAACTTATTATCTTCTCTCGTTTTTGAACCCCTTACTTATTTCCGAGTAATTAAGCTATCACAAGGAAACTCTTATATAAGAACATTCAAGGTTTTGCCAAACTATTTCAAGGAAGGAATTATGCGTTATTTTAATCAATTTAAAGCTAAACGATAACCCCCCCATTGAGCAAATGAAAAACCCTCTAACAACAGACAGCGCATTGCCTCGTGTTTATTCCTAACATAAATTTGATAAGAGAAAAGCAATATGAGAAAATGAAGCAAGTGTGAGCGTGAGTTTGAGTACTTAGTCTTTAGCCTTTTACTTGCCTTCTGCGCTAACTACTAAAGACTCACTCTCACACTACAAACTTAAATGGAGGAGTGGCCGAGTGGTTGAAGGCGGACGCCTCGAAAGCGTCTATACCGGAAACGGTATCAGGGGTTCGAATCCTCTCTCCTCCGATCGAGTGTGAGTTTGAGTATGAGTCTTTAGTATTTAGCAAAGATAGGGGAAAATGGGCAAAGACAAACCACAAAAACATATAATCAATAAAACCGATTGGCGGCTGACAGGACAGGAAAAATATTTACAAAATGCTATATTAACATGGCAAAAGTATAAAATGCCTCGCCCTAGATGGGATCATGATCATTGCGAATTTTGCGGCATAAAATTTATAGAACAACTAGACAATGAAATTTTAAATGAAGGATATTCTACAAAAGATAAACACCATTGGATTTGCAAAAATTATTTTTTGGATTTTCAAGAGATGTTTCATATGTGTGGCGTTCAAATTATTATCTAAGTCACTAGTTGCGATTTGCCTCCTCCTGCAGATTATATGCTTCGCTACATTATGAGAAAATATTACTCATATGAAAGTGCCTTTCGAGTTGATACATTTACTGCCCTGCGGGCCGGAATACGACTGGCCAACCAGCCAAAAATAACGGTGGCAAGTAAGGTTATTGCAAAACCGGTAGGATTAAATGCTGGTCGAAGCGGGGAATCTAGCATCAACATACCGAAAAAGTTCGATGCAACCATACTGAGCGGCCACGACAGTAACAATCCCAGAAGGATGCTCGCAACACTTACAATCATTCCTTCGCTCACAAACAGGTTATAAATTGTTTTTGGAGTTGCCCCGATCGCTCTTAAGATGCCGATCTCACGGGTTCTTTCCATAATATTTATGCTTGTGGCAGATGCCATACCAATCGCACTCACTACTAACACGAGAGAAGCAAAGAAAACAATAGTCACCAAAATGATCTTTAAATGATCCGCAAGAATATTAACCCTTTCCGCCTGGCTCATCACATAGAGAATTTGCAAATCTGATGGCGCGATCGCTTTTTCAATATTTCGCTTCAACGCCAACACGTTATCGTAACTTCTATCATTGGCGACAAACACCAAACTATTAATGTAATGGTTAGGATTAGAAAAACTGTCATATAGATTTTTATCCATGTAGATTTTTGGTTTTTCAAATTCCTCAACAATACCAACCAATTTCACTGTCAATGATTTTCCTTTAATTTTCAGTGTCAGAGAATTCCCTACCGTCGGACGATTATAGATTATCGCCGCTTCCTGATTCATCACAATCTCTGGTTCAGTCGGACTATTTAACCAACGACCTTCAAGAACTCTGAAGGCGAGAAGATCGGTATTGTATGGTAGAGCAACAATGCCAGAGCCTTTATCTGTTGCCACGACGAGCGATTCCATTTCACCACGTCCGCCATTCCATGTTTCTATTCGATTGACATTTTTGATGCCGGCAAAATATTTGAGTGCTTGTTCTTTCGGAATCTGATTGGTAAGTGCTACCACCACATCGTACCGCAAGCTATTTCTTGCGTCCGACAAAAGATTTTTGATGGATTGCTGGACATTAAATCCGGTGCTAAAAATGGCAACGCCCAGCGCCATCGCAACCATCGTAATCGCAAGGCGTTTTTTACGGCGAAGAGTATTCCTCAGCGCCATCGCAAAATTACGGGAAAGCCATTTATGTACAATGATGTTTTTTTTTGTTGATGGTTTCTCCTGTTGAATGCCGTAGTCGCTCAGCGCATCGCGAACGGATATTTTTGTTCCTTTCAAAATAGCGGGAAGAGATAATAATATTGGTAATACTATGCCGGCAACAATGAGTAAGCTGTATACATACACTGGCAGAGACAGCGTAAGAATTTCGAAATTGATAGTGTCAGCTACAAAGGAGGCAAACACATAACCAAATTTTATTGCAATCGGTATCGCAATTGCGCTTGATATGACCCCTAACACCAATACCATCGCTACATATATTTGTAATACTTTGCGTCGTGATGCGCCGATGGCTTTAAGGATACCTATTTGTCGTATTTGCTTTGCTAAAATAGAGGCCATTAACTGTGATACCAACACAGCCCCCATAAAAAATGCCAGAAATCCAATACCCCCTTCGAGGAATATAAGAGTGTTCAACTGCCACTGATGAGGATGTTCATTGAATTTTGGGATAGTTATTTTACCAACCGTCATTCCCAACGACCTAAAATAAGTTGTAAGATTATTTGTAGTAGCCTGCACATCCTCTCTTGCCGCAACATTTCTAAAACGAATAATCAGTCGTTGATTGGTCTCTTCACCTGTAATATCCGCGTAAGTTTTTTTACTTACATAACCGTAGATCACATGATCTTGCGTCCCCGGCGCTTGTGCGGGATCAAAACTAATACCGGTTATTGGGACATTGAGCATGTTACTGCCGGACCGAACGTGCGCACTTGACCCGGATCGCAAATCAGAAAATTTCAGACCGTTTCGTTCAATAAGCATCGTGCCATCTCCAGGAATCACCGGGGCATAGTTGCTGCCTTTTTGATCAAAAATACGCGCCAAATTTAAATTATTAAAATCCTCTACACCGTACAACTCCAAAGGAATCCATTCATCCGGATGTGTTTCAATTCTTAGTATGGAAAAATCTCTTAATTCGGCTTTCTCAATTTCCGGTCGTTTTCTTAAGTCATCCAAATTCAAACGACTAAAATCAGGAGACAGAATAGCGACTTGATAGGGATCAGTTCTCTGAAAGTTTTCATTCAGATCGTGACTCAATATAATATATGAAACTAAAACGGAACCAACCCCCCAGAGCCCAATGACTAAAGCGACAATAATAAGAATAGTACGGCAGGGATTGATCCATAAATCGCTTACGACTTTTTTAAGTTCAATATTCATTTTCATAAGTGTTTTGAGTTTATCGCTTTTTTATCGTCAACAACAACGCCATCTCTGAGTGTGATAATACGATCATAATCGGGGTTTAATGTTTTTTCGTGGGTCACTACAATAACCGTTTTTCCACTTTTGACGAGTTCTGAAAATAAGTTAAAAATAATTTCAGTAGTTTTACTATCAAGATTCCCAGTAGGTTCGTCCGCAACCAAAATCGGCGGATCATTCGCGAGAGCACGAGCAATCGCAGCGCGTTGCTGTTCTCCTCCTGACAGCGCGGCGGGAAGTTTATTTTTTTGTTGACCGATTCCAACTTGATTTAACAGCATCTCCGCACGCTTCTCGCGTTCTTTTGTCGGAATGACATTCACAAAGTCCATTGCAAGCAGAATGTTTTCAAGAATTGTTAATGTAGGGATAAGTTGAAAGAATTGAAAAACAATACCGATATTTTTTCCGCGCCATGTTGCCAAGACACTTTCATTTAGAGTTTGAACTTCCGTAGCATTGATAATGACAGCGCCTTCACTCGGATGATCGATTCCTGTGAGCATATTGAGAAGGGTCGATTTTCCGCTACCTGATTTGCCTGTAATAGCTATGTATTCTCCCTTCTCAATGACAAAATCAATATCCCTTAGAGCGTTAAAGCGACCTGCAGTTGATTCAAACCATTTAGAAACTTGTTTAAGTTCAATAAAATTTGACATAGTTTTTTATATTATTTCTGTATTATCATTTTGTTTTTTCGGCACCATCTGGAAAATGTAGTAGGCGGCAAACATGCTTGCTACAAATGTTAAGATGCCGACACTTTCAAAAAAGATGCTTCCAATTTTCGAATCAGAAAAAAGTCCCGCTAAGAGAGGGGGAAGATGCCCATTGTGTAAATAAGTCAGAAATATCTTAAAGACATGATTCCAAAAACCATTGATAACTCCGAAGCCAACAATAACCCACGCGTTGAGTAACGCATACAACACAAATAGCATCTTGTTTGTATTGCACTGGTAAAAAATATTTAACACGCCCATAATAATAATTAAAATACCGCCAGCAATTAGCGCGCGGGATCCAAGCTCATAGGCGTGGGTTATGGACGTCAGAATTACCGTGAGCGCAATGCTTATTAATGATAGCTTACTAAAAAAATTTGTTTTGTTTTCTTGCATGTGCATATATTTATTTAATTTTCTTATAATCTTCAATAATTTCTTCGCTCCAACTAAGGAGTGTTGAAATTATCATGCGATATTGTTTAACAATCGCTTCGCCTGCAAAAGATATATTTTTAGATCCCTCTTTTTCATGCTGAATAATCCATTGCTTAAGCCCTGTTAATTCGTTATGTAGGTTTTTTAGCATTTTCAAGCCTTGTTTTTTTTCGAGTTTTTCTATATTCCAAATAAAAGTATTGCAATCCAAAAAGAATGGCGTGATTTTTGCTGAAAAGTGTTCCATCAATTCGAAGAATTTCTGTTCCCCCTTTTTGTTTATACTATAAATAGTTTTTTCAGGTTGCTCTCCTTCCTTAATTATTTTTCCATTTAACATCCCTTCGGCACAAAGACTCTTACATTTTTTATATATTGCCGGTGTGCTTATTTTCAAAAATCGACCAACCTGTTTTTCAATTATAAGGTTGGCTAGTTCATAGGCATTCATTGCTTTATCAAGCAAAAAGCCAAAAACAATTAAATCGATTGCGGATGCAGCTTGTTTCTTCATGCTATATAGTATAGTACTATATAATATACTTGTCAAGTATTATTTTGCACGAAAGAGCAATTAGCCAACTTGAGGTATTTTCCCCCGCCCGAAATTTGCCAAAAGAAAATAGCGGAGCAAGCGGAGGATTCATTTCAAAATACATTCGAACTTTGTCCAACAAACACCGCCAGTTAGGGAATGTCTCGATCTGAATGGAATCATGATCATTGTGAATTTTGCGGCATTTACATGGAGAGCTGGTCTTGACTTTCGATAATATTCGAAATACAATGCATTTACAATGAAGAAAATCGAAACAATATGGCACTATATACTATTTAAGGCTTTAAATGACAAAGAATTTCGTTTCACCCAAAAAGGCATTGCTTTGCATTTTAATTATTCATTAAGCACCGTTAATTATGCCGTAGAAATTCCCGCTCAAATCGGAGCCATAAGGAAAGAAACAAAATTTTTTGTGCTGGAAAATTTTTTCAAATTGCTCTATTTTTGGGCAAGCCAAAGGAATTTGTTTAAAGATATACTTTATTCGGCCGCCTATGATGGTTCGATAAAAGAAATAGAAGGGTTGATCCCACCGGAAAGCATTTTTGCCTGCTACAGTGCCGCAAGCCGCATTTTAAAAGAACCTTCAGCCGATTATAGCAAAGTATATTTTTATATTAATAAAAACCATATAGCAAAAACTAAAGAGCGGTTCCCTTCTTTAAAAAAACTCCCTCATAATATTTTTGCCATAAAAGGCCCTGACATTATGAAGGAATACGGATCCATCACAACTTTGCCGCAAACTTTTGCGGATGTCTGGAATCTTAAAGATTGGTACGGCCAGGACTTTATAAAAAGTTTAGAGGATAAAATCAATGAAAAATTATCCGCATGAATATTATCATGATTTAATAACTCAAAAAAGCTGGGAAGAGCTTATAACCCTTAAAAAATTGGCTGATTTTGTTCTTATAGGAGGATGGGCGGCTTATTTATATACGCGCGCCTTAAAATCTAAGGATATTGATATCGCAATAAATTATGATCAGTTACCTATTTTAAGCAAAAGCTATCGCCTTAATAAAAATGAACGCTTGCACAAATATGAAGCTGTTAGAGATGAAATCCAGATTGACATATATCTTCCACACATGTCGAAAATCGGTATTCCAATTGAAG
>Ga0208373_1001781_pt1 | contig 26668 bp, 38 predicted proteins | sample RifOxyC2_FD_184036 | JGI IMG/M metagenome (GOLD analysis project Ga0208373, IMG submission 184036) | Soil microbial communities from Rifle, Colorado - Rifle Oxygen_injection C2 (SPAdes) | ecosystem: Environmental > Terrestrial > Deep subsurface > Rock core/Sediment | place: Rifle, Colorado... | reverse complement strand
ATTGGCTCAATGGCCAACGTCATTCCTTCTTTCAAAACAGCATCCTTCATCCAGCTGGCCTTAAAATTTGGAATCTCCGGCTCTTCGTGCAGCTCGTAACCAACGCCATGCCCAACTAATTCGCGAATTGCCACAAAGTCCTGCTCTTTAACAAATCTTTCAATCACCGCGGAAACTTCACTTAATTTTCGGCCCGGTCTAACCGCTTCCACCGCGACAAGCAATGCTCCCTTGGCCGCTTTTATAATTTTTTCCGCTTCTTGGCTAACCTCCCCAACTGCTACCGTTATCGCTGCGTCCGTAAACATTCCCTCACCACGAGGCGAGCCAAAACAACCATGACTCATGGCGCAATGAGAGCAATTTTCCGGCAATCGAGCTAAACCCGACTTAAGCCCAGCTAAGCTGGGCGGCCAAATAATTCCTAAATCCAAACCAATAATATCACCTTCCAGCAATTTTCTGTCAGATGGCACGCCGTGAACGATTTGTTCATTAACCGAAGTGCACAAAACAGCCGGATAACCTTCGTGCCCCTTAAAGGCCGGCAGAGCCCCATATTGATAAATTAAAGCTTCTGCCACCTCATCCAAGTGCTTAGTTTCTACTCCCGGCTTAACTTCTTTGGCTAGGCTAGATAAAACAGACGCCAAGATTTTTCCACCTTGGCGCATTAATTCTATCTCATTTTCGGTTTTAATTTTAATCATTTATTATCCCTCTCGAATTACGAATCAAAACGAATTACGAATTATTTTTCAAATTTATAATTCTTTTATATTGTAATCCTCTGCTCGTAAAATTTGCCAGAATCCCAAGCTCTAATCTGCTAAACCTCAAATAGCTATAAAGCTGATCTATATTACTTTTAAAAAATTTATCACCCTTTTTTATTTCTAACGCCACCTTATTATCTATTACGAAATCCAGAATACATCTGATCGCTGAACCATCTGCTAACACAATCTTATACGCGACTTGCTCTTTAAAAATAACCCTTAAATTTTTTAAAACTGCCGCAATTTCTTTCTGATAATATTTTTCTTGCAAACCATAACCGAGTTTATTGTAAACTTCAAATAAAGCGCCAATAATTTGATAACTTAGTTCCGGGTATAGAATATCTTTTCTTATCAACTGCTTTTTCATCTATTCGTAATTCGATAAAATTCGTAATTCGCGAGGAGAAAAACTCTATCTAATTTTAAATAATATCTCCTTCTGCACATCCTCAATTGATTGTTCGCCATTTACTTTGACCAAAAATCCCTCTTGTTCAAAAAAATTAACCACCGGCATAACCTCCCGATCAAATAAATCTAATCGTAAATTTATTGCTTCTGGCGCGTCATCTATGCGAACCACTAATTCCCCACCGCATTTATCACAAACAACTAGGTCTTTATACGCTCCAATAAATGGAATCAATTGGCCGCACTTGGCGCATTGACGACGGCGAGTTAAACGATTAAAAGCTTCTTCCCGCGAAATATCGACTAGAACTGCTTTAAAATTTTTATCCCACTCATACCAAACCATCGCTTCCTGCATCATTTGCGCCTCAACTAATTTTCGCGGACTACCGTCAAAGATTATTCCTTTAAAATCATCACCCGCCGATAATTTTATTTCACTCAAGCGATTAATCCATTGCTGAAAAATTAAAAAAACCGGTGCTAATATTCCCTGGTCGATAACTGCTTTGATTTTTCTGCCATTAAAATTATCTTCTTTGCCTATAGCGCGCAAAATCTCTCCACTGCCAATATAAACCAAACCAAACTTTTCCCTTAAAAGTTTGGCCTGTGTTCCTTTGCCGCAACCGGCGCGGCCCAATAAAGTGTACACTTTTACTGGCATAGATCTTTTTCAGTTTATCAGTTTCTCTCCGCTCTCAGTTTATCAGTTTTAAACTGACGAACTGAAAAACTGACTAACTGACCCCTAAAATCCCTCGTAATCCCTCATTACTAATTGGGAATCAATTTGCCGGATAGTTTCCAGCACAACCGAGACGACAATCAAAACAGAAGTACCGCCAACCTGGAAAGCGGTAATACCAGTTCCGGCTTGTACCAAGCTTGGCGAAATAGCAATTAAGCCCAAAAAGATGGCGCCGAACAATAAGACGCGATTTAAAATAAAGTTTAAAAAATCAGTAGTTGGCCGGCCCGGTCTGATGCCCGGAATAAAACCGCCCATTTTTTGCAAATTATTAGAAATATTTTTCGGATCAAAAGTAACCGCCGTATAAAAATAAGTAAACAAGACTACCAATAAAAAATAAATAATCGTATAGGTCAATTCTCCTTGTTGAAACAAATCCCTCAAAAACTTAGCTACCGTTGCTACCCAAGAAGTTTGGGCATTTGCTAAAAAACTGCCGATCATTCCCGGCAACAACATAAAAGATAGAGCGAAAATGATTGGCATCACGCCCGCGGGATTAACATTTAAAGGCAAATAAGTGGAAACGCCACCGTAGACTCGATTCCCCCGAATGCGCTTAGCGTAAGAGACTGGGATATTTCTCCGGCCTTCAGTAATAATAACCACGCCAACAATGACCAACAAGGCAACAGCCGCAAAAGCAATATAAGTTGGAATCTTGGCCGGATCCCAGTTAACTAAAATTTGTCTCAATTCTGTCGGGAAACCCGACACAATTCCAGCGAAAATCAAAAGAGAAACACCATTACCAATCCCCTTTTCTGAAATTAGTTCACCTAACCACATTAAAAATAAGGTGCCGGCCGTAATGGTTAAAATTGTCGTACTTAACTGAAAAATGCTTAATTTACCAATGATTTGCTGAGCTTGTAAAATCATAATCATTGAATAAGCCTGCAATATTGATAATGGCACCGTTAAAATTCGGCCATATTGATTAAATTTTTGTCGGCCAGCCTCACCTTCTTCTTTGTAAATCGCTTCTAACTTCGGGAAAATCATCGTTAAAAGTTGCATAATAATCACGGCTGTAATATACGGGCCCATGCCCAGCATCGCAATGGAAAGATTGCTCATGGCACCACCGGTGAACATATTCATCAAACCAAAAAGTTGATTACCTTCAAAAAATGACTTTAGCCGAATGGCGTCAATACCCGGAACTGGAATATTGGCCACTAAACGAAAAAGAATAAAAACAGCCAAGACAAATAAAATTTTATTTCTTAGCTCTCTGACTTTGAATATTTGCGTAATCTTTTGCCACCAATTCATTTTTTTAGATTAACTATTTAACTAATAGTTCCTTTATTTTTTACAATCGCTTCCTGGGCGCCAGCTGAGATTGTGAGTCCCTTAAAGCTTAATTTTTTTGATAATTGGCCACCGCCTAAAATTTTAATTTCCGGCAAACGTCCGCCAATTTTTTCTACTAATCCTTTTTGCTCTAAACTTTTAGCCGTTACCACTTCACTGTCTTTAAAAACTCTAGACAGAATAGATAAGTTCAAAACAACCGGTTTAATTTTGTGGCTATTAAATTTATAGCCTCTTTTTTTAGGAATACTTTTTAAAGCATCGCGCCACTCTGGACGCAACTTCCGGCCTGATCGAGATTTTTGACCCTTAATACCCCGGCCGGAATAAGTTCCCAATTTTCCGCCTCGGCCAATTCTTTTTTTAGTTTTATTTCCCTGCAGAGCAGGAATTTGATGTAATTGCATGAATTTATTAAACCCGACTTTTTATTTTAGAAAAGGCCAGCATGGTTGCCCGAGCATTATTTAATTTATTGGTTGACTTGCTTAAAATTTTAGCGCAAATATTTTCAATTCCGGCCAATTCGCAAATTACCCGGACAGAACCGCCAGCCACCAAACCGTTACCCTTGGAAGCCGGTTTCATAAAAACCTTAGCAGCCGCATATTTAGCCTGCACCTCATGAGGAATCGTGCCGTCTTTGATTGGCAAAATCATCATATTCTTTCGCGCATCTGTCACGGCTTTTTCCACTGATTGAGAAAAATCTAAACCTTTTCCTGTCCCAACACCAATTTTTCCTTTACGATTACCAACTGCGACTGTTGCTCTAAAACTAAAACGTCGGCCACCGGCCACCACCCGAGTTACTCGAGCCACATCTAAAACTTTCTGGTCATATTCAGATTTTTCTTTTTCATTTCTTTGTCTGCCGCCTTGTCGGCCCATTGGTCTTGCCATAATTCAGTTTTTCAGTTAATCAGTTGCGTTCCTGCGGAACTTTCAGTTTTTCAGTTTTAGCTAACCAACTGATAAACTGACGAACTGATAAACTATTTTAAAAATTAAGTCCACCTTCCCTAGCGCCATCCGCTAAGGCCTTAACAATGCCATGATATCGATAGCCACCTTTGTCAAAAACGGCTTTCTTTATTTTAAGATCCACCGCTTTCTTTGCCAATAGAGCGCCTACTTCTTTCGCTAATTCTATTTTAGTTTTTTTACCAGATTTTTTTAATTCTAAATCATTCGCGTTAACCAAAGTAACACTTTTTTCATCGTCAATTAATTGGCCATAAACATGCTGGTTGCTTCGGAAAACTGATAATCTTGGCCTTTCCATTATGCCCAAAATCTTAGAGCGAGTTCTGTTTGCCCGCCGTTGTTTTTTAATCTTTAAAATTTTCAGGTTATTTTTCATGTCAATGTTGTTTAAATTTTTACGAGCCCAATGCGAGTTAAAATTTAACTGCAACATTGAGTACCCGCCTAAATTTTCGGCCCTGTTCTTGATAGGCCAGCGAAGGAAGGCGAAGCCGTTTCTCTTTCCCTCGTCGGACTACCAATGTTTTTTCTTAGAAAATTATGGCGAGTAAAGGTTCTCTAGCTAAATTTTCTGCGCAATATATTGCTAGAAAATTTAGAGGAAGCCCTTTAAAATCCGCTCTTAACCGCTTTTTTACCGGCCTTACGCTTTATAACTTCTCCTAAGTAATGAATTCCTTTGCCTTTATAAGGCTCCGGCTTTCGTAATTTTCTGATATTAGCTGCTATTTGACCAACCGTTTCTTTATTTATACCCGAAACGGTAATACTATTTTTTTCCACTTTAAAATTTATCTCCTCAACCGCTTTAAATTCAATTGGGTGAGAGTAACCTAAATTTAGAATCAAGTCTTTGCCTTGCAAAGCAACTTTATAACCAACGCCTTCTATTTCCAATTTTTTTTCAAAACCATTTTTTACCCCTTCAACCATATTAACCAATAAAACCCGAGACAAACCCCATAGCGCCGCGCTTTTTTTGGTTTTCTTAGCGATGCTAGTAATCAACTGATTTTCTATTTTTTCAATTTTTATTTCCCGCGGAAAAAATCTCTCCAAAGAACCTTTGGGACCCTTAACCACGACAAAATTATTGTCAATTTTTACTTCAACATCAGCCGGGACACTCACTGGTTGTTTACCGATTTTACTCATGCCACTGTTGTTTAAAAATTAATGAGCTCAACTTGTTGTAGCGAGTTAATTTTGGCTAGCGAAGATAATGCGTCCAGCAGGACATATTATCCGAGCGAAGACAAAATATATAATATTTTTAACTACAACATTGAGCACCCGCCTAAATTTTCGGCCCTGTTCTCTTGGTAGGCCAGCGAAGGAAGGCGAAGCCGTTTCGCTTTCCCTCGTCGGACTACCAATTTTTTTCTTTGAAAATTATGGCGGGTAAAGGTTTTGTTAGGAAATTTATTTCGCCCTAACGGACTCATAAATTTCTACAAAGCCCTTTACCAAACCTGACACAAAATCTCTCCGCCAATCTTATTCTTTTTCGCTTCTTTGTCTGTCATCAGTCCCCGTGAAGTTGAAATTATCGCTCGGCCATAGCCTTGTTTCACCGATCGAACCTTGTCGCCAGAAATATAAATTCGCTGACCCGGTTTGCTCACCCGTTTTAATTCGCTGATGGCTGGCGCGCCTTGATCATATTTTAAAATAATCTCTATTTTCTCTTTATTTTTCAAACCTTTTTTCTCTACTGCACCAACAAATCCTTCCCGTTCAAGAATTTTAGCAATCGCTAACTTAGCCTTGGAAAAAGGAACCTCTACGCTTTCGCGACTTGAAGCTTGCGCGTTTTTTATTCTAACTAATAAATCAGCAATTGGATCCATGATAATAATTCAAAATTTAAAATTCAAAGTGTAAAGTTTTGGTATTCGTTCGCTCCAGCGAACGAATTTATTATAATTCATCGCAAAGCGATACATTAATTTTTAACTTTGATTTTTACATTTTACATTTTTAATTACCAGCTACTCTTTTTTATTCCCGGAATCTCACCACGGCTAGCCATTTCCCGGAAACAAATTCGGCATAAATCAAAATCTCTCATATAGGCTCGTTTGCGACCACAACGAAAACACCGCCTGGTAATGCGTGAAGAAAATTTGGGTTTCTTTTTTGATTTTGCTATTTGAGCGACTGTTGCCATAATTATTTATTATTTTCTCTCACTGGAAATCCTAATAATTTGAATAATGCAAATCCTTCTTTAGCGGAAGCAGCAGTAGTTGAAACGCAAACCTCTAAGCTGAAAATTGTTCTGATATTTTCATGCGAAATTTCCGGAAAAACTATTTGTTCTTTAATGCCTATATTCAAATTACCGTATGGATCAACTGACTTTGGCGACAAACCTCGAAAATCTTTAGTTCGCGGTAAAGATAAGCTAACTAAACGATCCAAAAAATCATACATCCGTCGGCCTCGCAGTGTTACCTTAACCCCAACCACCTGGCCTTCTCTAGTTTTAAAAGACGAAATAGCCCTTTTGGCTTTAGTGTAAACAGCTTTCTGGCCAGCAATCGCAGTAATGTCTCGCTCAATTTCCTCAATGGCTTTTTGGTCTTGGCGATATTTTCCGACACCAGTATTAACCGTCACTTTCAAAATCTTTGGCACCGCCATGTTGTTCTGGTAGCCAAATTCCGCCTTCATTGCCGGCACAACTTCTTTAAGATATTTTTCTTTTAATCTATTCATGAATTCGTTTAATCGGCTTATATCTCTTGTCCGCATTTTTTGCAAATACGGAATTTTCCCGCATCAGTCGCCTTGAATCCAGTCCTGGAGGCCTGGCCACACTTTGGACAGATTAACTTAACATTAGAAACATGTAAAGACCTAGGGACTTCTACTATTTGCCCTTTTTCATTTTGCTTTCGAGCTTTACGGTGTTTCTTGGCCAGGTTAATATTTTCCACTACCACTCTTGAATTCACAGGAAAAACTTCTAGCACTTTTCCTTTTTTGCCTTTATCCTTACCCGAAACTATTAAAACTTGATCATTTTTCTTGATTTTCATACCACTGTTTAAATATTACTCTTTTAAATCTCTATGGGCGAGGAAGTATTTTTTGAAACGCTCAGTTTTATAAGCGGGCATGGTGCCCCGCTAGGCGGGGCGAGCGAATAAAACTGGCGAATAAAATTTCTACGCTGGAGAAATTTTATGTTTTCAGAAAATATTTCCGAGCCCATAATTTACACTACTTCTGGCGCTAAAGAAATAATCGTCATAAATCCCTTGTTTCTGATTTCCCGAGCAACTGGCCCAAAGATACGCCCGCCCCGTGGTTCAAGTCCTTCAACCAAAACAACCGCGTTATCATCGAATCGAACATACGTTCCATCCAATCGCCTAAAGGCTTGCCGTTGCCTAATAATAACCGCTTTAACCACGTCACCCTTTTTAACCGCTTTTCTTGGTTCCGCTTGCTGAACAGAACAAACAATAATATCACCTAATTGCGCCCAACGGCGACGCGTTCCACCAAGTACCTTAAAACAGCGTACGGTTTTAGCCCCGCTATTATCAGCAACTTTTAAAATTGATCTTGGCTGAATCATACTATTACTTGAATATTATTATCTTTAATTATATCTTCTTCAAAACATTCCAACGCTTATTTAAAGACATCGGCCTGATTTCTTCAATAATAACCTGATCATTAATCTGATACTGCCCCTTTTCATTATGCGCCTGATAGCGCTTAGTCACTTTATATTTTTTCTTGTACAGGTGATGCTCTTTTAGGCGCGTCACAGCCACCACTACAGTTTTCTGCATCTTATTGGAAACCACCACGCCTTTTAATTGTTTCTTTGGCATATATTTTAATTTTTCAGTTAATCAGTTTCGTTCCTACGGAGCTTTCAGTTTTTCAGTTTTAACTGACCAACTGATAAACTGATAAACTATTTCCTAAGTATAGTCAATATCTGGGCCACTTGTTTTCTTAATATTACCAATTCGTTCGTATTTTTCAATTTCTTACTGGCCAAATCAAAATGCATAGCACGAATTTTTTCGCGATTTTCTTTCAGAATCATTTTTAATTCATCTGCTGTTTTCTGTTTTAATTCTTTCGCTTTGATCTTTGCCATAATTATTTAACTTTTACAAAACCATTTATCGAGAAATAAATTTAGTTTTAACCGGTAATTTGTGGTCCGCCAATCTTAAGGCTTCCTCAGCAATCTCCGCTGTTACGCCATCCATTTCAAATAAAATTCGGCCCGGTTTAACTACGCAAACATAATGCTCTACGCCGCCTTTTCCGCCGCCCATTGGAGTTTCTGCTCCCTTTTTCGTGATTGGTTTATCGGGGAAGACTCGCAGCCAAATTTTGCCGCCACGCTTAATGTACCGCGTCATCGCACGCCTGGCCGCTTCAATTTGCCGAGAAGTTAACCAGCAAGTTCCCATCGCCTTTAAGCCAAAACTGCCAAAAGCCAACTCTGTGCCAGCCTTAGATTTGCCAGACGAGTTTCCTTTTTGCCATTTTCGATGTTTAACTTTTTTAGGGAATAACATTTACCCTGTTAAATAAGATTTGGACTAACTCTTAAGGAACATTCTTGACATATTTTGTCAATCCCTTCTGATGCTACTCAAATCTTAATTTTAAATTATTGCCGCGCCCTGCATATAATTTTTTATCATTTCGATAATTTAAAATTATTTAACAGGGTGAATTTTTTACAAGATTATTCTTCCTTTTTCTCTTCTTTAACAAAAACCTCTTTTTTATAAACCCAAACTTTTATACCAATTGTTCCGTAAGTTGTGTAAGCTGTCGCTGACGCATAATCAATCGCCGCCCGCAGGGTCTGCAAAGGAATCCGTCCCTTGCGCAACCATTCTTTTCTGGCAATTTCATTGCCGTCTAGCCGGCCCTTAATCATCACCTTAACACCCTGAACATCTTTTGATTGAGAAACCCGCTCAATGGTTTGTTTCATAACACGTCTGAAAGGCATTCTTTTTTCAATTTGTTCAACAATTCCTTGGGCAATGACTGCCGCTCTGGTTTCTGCACCTTTTATTTCTTCTACTGTTAAACGCAAGTCCACTTTTAAGGCAACTTTCAATTTTTTGTGCAAAAGACTCCTCAAGTCTTTTTTCAAATCTTCAATACCCGTACCGCCTCGGCCAATAATCAAGCCCGGACGCGCTGCTAGAATAATAATATTGATAGCGTTAGCCAATCGTTCAATCTCAACTCGATCAATGCCGGCTTTGATTAATTTTTTAACCAAAAACTCCCGGATATAATAATCCTCTTTCAAAAACTGCTGATATTGTTTTTTATTGAACCAGCGAGATCTCCAATTTTGCGTGATGCCTAACCGGAAAGATACTGGATGAACTTTTTGTCCCATATATTTCAGTTTTTCAGTTAATCAGTCTCGTCCCTGCAAGACTTTCAGTTTTTCAGTTTTAACTGACTAACTGACAAACTGATGAACTGATGAACTAAATACTTTTCCTTCTAAAAACTTTCTTTAAATTACCAACTGTTTGTCTGGAAAAATTTCGTTTTTTAGCTTCGCCTGATGCCCCATATGGCCTAGCCGGCGCAATTCCCTTGTTTTTTTTATCATCCATTTCCTCAATTTCAACTTCCTCTATTCTGCCTGATTTGGCCGCTGGCAAAGCTTCTCCGCCTTTCAAAACCTCCGGCTTAATATTTTTTTTCTTTGGTTTGGCCGTTTCATTAATTTCTCCTAGCCATAAAATTATTGAGCAGGTTCGCTTGTGAATTGCTGACGCCCGGCCCATAGCCCGAGGCAACCAACGCTTTAAAGTTGCTCCCGCTTGAACCACTATTTTTTCTACTCGCAAATTATCTTCTTCCAGCTGAAAATTATGCTTGGCGTTAGCGATAGCGGAATTTAATAATTTCAAAATTAAAGGCGCCGGCTTTTTAACTAAAAAAGTTAATTGAGCCTTGGCTTTTGTTGCCGGCATTCTGCCAATCAAATTTGCCACCAACCGAACTTTGCGTGGCGACATTCTTATATTGTATAAACTGGCTTTTATTTCTGCCATAATTGTTGAAATTTTTAAAGCCCCTATTTTTTGGCTACCGCCGCTGCCGGAGCGGCCGCAACTGGTTGAGCAGCCTGTGCTAACGCTTGAGCCTGCTCTATTTCTCGCTGCATCTTACCACCGTGTCTAACAAATTTACGCGTTAAAGAAAATTCTCCCAGCTTGTGACCAACCATTTCTTCTGTTATAAAAACCGGCGTGTGCTCTCGACCATTGTGAACGCCAAAAGTAAAACCAACCATCTCCGGCGCAATCGCAGAGGCGCGAGACCAAGTTTTAATAATTGTTTTATCACCCGGTTTTAAATTCGAAATCTTTTTCAGAAGCCGAGGATCAACATATAAACCTTTTTTTAGTGATCGTGACATAAGATTATAGGTCTTATAGGCCCTATGGGACCTATAAATTTAATTATTTCTTTCTTCGTTGCAGAATAAATCGGCTACCTGGTTTTTTCTTTCGTCTCGTTCTGACACCCAAAGCCTGCTTGCCCCAAGGAGTTTTTGGTCCCCGGCGCAAACCAATCGGTGCCCGGCCTTCGCCACCACCATGCGGATGATCAACTGGATTCATGGCTGAACCGCGAACATGCGGCCGTTTACCCATCCACCGAGAACGTCCGGCTTTACTGAAAACTTGCGCGTTAAATTCTGAATTACTTATCTGACCAACTGTCGCATAACAATCTTCTTTTATCATCCGAACTTCGCCCGATGGCATTTTAAGTTGAGCATGACCGCCTTCAGTTGACAGAACTTCCGCCGCCGAACCAGCACTTCGCACTAAAATACCGCCGCTGCCGGTATATAGTTCCACGTCATGAACCTGCGTACCAACCGGAATATTTTTAACCATTAAACGATTGCCCGGTTTAAGCAGCGCATTCTCAGCACAAATTATTTCATCACCGACGTTAACTCCTTCGGCTGCAATTATATAACGTTTTTCCCCGTCTTTATAATGTAGCAAATTAATGAAACAATTGCGATTGGGGTCATATTCAGTCGTCACAACCCTAGCTGAAATATTAATTTTATCACGCTTAAAATCGATTACTCGATAAAGTTTTTTATGTCCGCCGCCCTTGTGGCGAGTAGTAATCCGGCCGGAAGCACTGCTTCTGCCCTTGCAACGGAAATTCGAAACCACCAGCGTTTTTTCTGGTTCGCCCTTGCTCAACTTGGCTTTCACCCTGATGAGCTGTCTGATACCGGGACTGGTTGGTTTGTATTTTTGTAGCATGATTTTTATAAGTCTTCTAGGTCATATATGACCTAGAATTTACCTTGAAACTGCTTCTATTTTTTCTTCGGCCGGCAAAAAAACTATCGCTTTTTTATAACCCGGCTTGAATCCTTCATGCTGGCCGACTCGACGTTTTTTACCAGAAACATTCATAATATTTACCCGGTTAACTCTGACGCCATATAAATCTTGAATCGCTTTCTTAATTTCATTCTTGGTTGATTCGTTGCTAACTTCAAAAATATATTGGTTCAGAGTACCGCTTACATTAAAAGCTTTTTCCGTTACTATTGGCCGTCGCAAAACCTTATAGGCATCCGAAAATTCTTTTTTAACAATTTTTTTATTCTCAACTGGTGCTTTTTTTTCTTTCACTTTTTTCTCCTTTAAAACAAGCTTTTTAGCCGGCGTTTTTTTTGCCGTCTTTTTAGCCTCAACTGGACCAGCTTCTTCTGTTTTAAATTTATCAAAAAATCCCATATTTTTAATTTTTGCCGTAAATATTTTTAACCATCAGAACTGATTCCCGAAGCATGATCAAATATCTTTTTTCCAATAAATCAATTACGTTCAAACTCGCCGCACCAATAATCGAAATCTTTTTCAAATTTTTTACTGCTCGGGAAATATTTTCATCTTTTTTAGGCAGAATAATCAAAGTGCCCTTATTCAACTCTTTCTTCAAAGTTTTATTTAATTTCGCGATTATACCAAAAGCTTCCTTGGTTTTTGGTTGTTGTAATTTCAACTCATCCAAAAAAATTATTTCGTCATCGTTAAATTTGCCTGACAAAACCATTAATAAAGCTTGCCGCTTCATTTTCTTGTTAATTTTTTTAGAAAAGTTCTTTTCGCTCCGCGGGCCAAAAGTAACGCCGCCGCCCGCCCACAATGGCGAACGAATGGAAGCGTGCCGCGCTCGACCCGTGCCTTTTTGCCGCCAAGGCTTTTTACCACCACCGCGTACTTCCGATCGGTCTTTGGCATGAGCAATGGACTGGCGAGAATTGGCCAGCTGGGTCGTTAAGGCTTGGGAAATTAAATCGGAATTTATTTTTAAATCAAAAATTCCCGCTGGTAAATCAATTCTTGAAACTTCTTTTCCTTCTTGATTATAAACAGCCACATCTAAGCTAGCTGGTGTATTTTTTACCGCTTTTTCTGCCTTGGCAACTTTTTTTGTCTTCTTGACAATTTCCATATTATTTGCTATACTTATTCATTAGTCAATTCCGACTAAAATTTGTTCTTAAAAGGAGGCTAGGAGGGATTTAAGAAAGCTCTTCTGAAACAAAAAAGCTCTTCTAAATCTCCCCTAACCCCTCTTTACAAAGAGGGGAACATTTTTTTAAATTATTCTTCGCTAACAATTTCCAGCAACGCTCCGCGGACTCCCGGAACCCCAGCACCAGAGCAAAGCTCGGTACGGGGCAAGTAGCCCCTAGCCAATTATCTCTAATAATGAACCCCTAATTCCAGGTACTGCACCGCTAATTGCAATTATATTATTTTCCGCGTCTATCTTAAAAATTTTTAAGCCTTCCACCGTAACTCGGTCGTTGCCCAGCCGGCCACCCATGCGCCGGCCTTTTGGCACGCGCTCGGGAAAAGTTGCCCCGATGGAACCCGGCGCCCGCAAACTGTGTTTTTGTCCGTGAGAAGCCGGACCGCCGCCAAAATGATGTCTTTTCACCACGCCAGCAAAACCCTTACCCTTGCTAGTGCCAATTACCTTAACCGCATCCCCTTCTTTAAAAATATCTGCTTTAATCTCACTGCCTAGCTCTAACTCTGAATTTTTAACTCTAAATTCTCTTAGAAATTTCAGATTTTGACATTTGTCATTTGTCATTTGGCATTTTTTTAGGTGTCCCTGCTCTGGTTTGGTTAATTTTTTAAGTTTTACCTCGCCAAAACCAATTTGCAAAGATTCGTAACCATCTTTCTCTTTCGTTTTTTTCTGGGTAACAAAACACGGACCAGCCTGCACAAAAGTAACGGGCACCGCTTGGCCGTCTTTATCAAACATCTGCGTCATTTCTATTTTTTTCCCCAGGATAAATTTTGCCATTTTTGCCCGCCTACCAAAGCCAATAATGATTACTCGCTATGATAGACAAAAAAATTATTTACTATGTTACCTGCCTCTTCCGTACTTCTCACTTTGGTTATTGGCGGGCAGGTCTAAAAATTCGAGCTCACCTGTAGCGAAGAATTTTTTGCTACAAAACTGAGCATCCGCCTAATTTCCATTGATGTTCTTGGTATTCCAGTGAAGGGAGGCGAAGCCGCTTCGCTGTCCTTCATCGGAATACCAAGTTCATTGTTAGAAATTATGGCGGATTAGGGATTGTCATCAAAATCTGTTCGTCCTTGCGTCCTCCAGATTTTGAACAATCCCTAACAAAATACCGGGCGCTCACCCGGCATTTTGGGTAGCTACCAATTTTATTCAACTTCTTAATTAATTTAATTCTGAAAAAATCATAAATTGACTAAATATTACTTTGTCAGTTTTGTCTCTTCGCCCAGAAAACCTTAACTTAAAACGTATCTTTGGCAAAAAAACTTTTTTCCAGATAAAGACTTACTACATTTTTATTTCCACATCCACGCCAGCGGGTAAATTCAGATTAATCAGAGAATCAATAACCTTCGCTCCGGGATTTAGAATATCAACCAAACGCTTGTGAACCCGCATTTCAAACTGTTCCCTGGAATCCTTATACTTAAAAGTTGCGCTATTAACCGTATATTTGTGAAACTCGGTCGGTAAAGGAACCGGGCCGCAAATTTGCGCGCCGTATCGCTGAGCCGTTTCCACTATTTGCTTGACCGACTGGTCAATCAGCTTATGATCATAGGCCCGGATCTTTATTCTAATCCGCTGAGTGACTCCTTCTTTCTCGTTTTCGTTTTCTTTCTTGACTGAAGACATAATCGCAAAGAACTAAATTAATGAATTATTATTTGATGATTTTCAGCACCACGCCGGCGCCGACAGTGTGACCGCCTTCGCGAATCGCGAATTTCTGTTTTTCTTCCAAAGCAACCGAATTAATCAATTTGACCTTTAAGTTAACTGTATCGCCCGGCATAATCATTTCCGTTCCTTCTGGTAATTCAATCTCACCGGTTACATCGGTTGTTCTAATATAAAACTGCGGTTTGTAGCCTTTAAAAAACGGGGTGTGCCGTCCGCCTTCTTCTTTAGTCAAAATATAAATTTCCGCTTCAAATTCGGTGTGCGGATTAACAGAACCCGGTTTAACAATAACTTGGCCACGTTCCACGTCTTCTTTCTTCAAACCACGCAACAAAATGCCCGCATTATCTCCGGCCAAACCTTCATCCAAAGATTTATTAAACATTTCGATCCCGGTAATAACGGTTTTTTGAGTTGGCCGTAAACCGACAACTTCCACTTCTTCATTAACCTTCGCCATACCTCTTTCAATCCGGCCAGTAACTACTGTGCCGCGTCCTTCAATTGAGAAAACATCTTCAATCGGCATCAAAAATGGTTTGGCGGTATCACGAACCGGCTCCGGAATAAATTCATCCAGCGCTTTTAATAATTCCATGATCGGTTTAGCATCAGCATCGTCTTTTGATTTGGCATTCAAGGCCTTAAGGGCCGAACCCCGAATAATCGGTGTTTTATCTCCCGGATAATTATATTTGGTTAACAGTTCTCTAATTTCCTGTTCCACTAAATCAATTAATTCTGGGTCATCAACCTGATCAACTTTGTTTAAAAAGACAACCAATTGCGGAACGCCTACCTGATAGGCTAAAAGAATATGCTCTCTAGTTTGAGGCATCGGACCATCAGTCGCGGCTACCACTAAAATTGCACCATCCATTTGAGCAGCTCCGGTAATCATATTTTTAATATAATCAGCATGGCCCGGACAATCAATATGAGCATAGTGACGTTTTTCGCTTTCATATTCAACATGGCACGTGGCGATTGTAATCCCACGAGCTTTTTCTTCTGGCGCCGCGTCAATCTGGTCAACGCCTTTTTTAGACGCTTTTAGTCCAGCCAATTCCATGACATGCAGCATGGCGGCCGTTAAGGTCGTTTTTCCATGGTCAACATGACCAATGGTGCCCACGTTTACGTGAGGCTTAGTGCGTTCAAATTTTTCTGCCATCTTTGATCACAAATTATTTTGCCGCCCAGTCGCTAACATTCTTGTGTGAGAATTATTGGCGATTATTCAGCAAATACCTGCGAATTAATTTTATTTTAAACTAATTTTTACAACTTATATATCCTATATTATTTTCCCGAAAAAGTCAAACCCTGTTAGAAGTTTTCGTAAAAACTCGAGAAACCTCACCTTAAAGCCGCAGGCGAGATCGCTTCCTTGCTTCATTTTACCCATAACATGACTGGACTTCTATACAGGGTCAAACCCTGTTAGAAGTTTCAGCCGGAAACCAACCTCCCGCTTATTTTGCTTTAAAAGTCTCTAAACAAAAGGCAAGTTTTCAATCTTTAGCTCGTCGCTTTCGGTAATATCAGCCAGATTCACTTCTGGATTATTTTCAGCTTGCTTAGCCTTCCAATCAATAATTTCCTGATTGATTTTTTCGGCCATTTCTATTTCTTTTTCCGCGATAATCTTTTTAACCGGCGTCGGCATCGGCGATTCAGCCTCTGATTGTCCATTAAGCATTTTTTCGTATTCATCAAATTGCGTCACGATGTAAATCGGTTTGCCATCTTCCACAATGATACAAGTCCCATTATTTTTTTTCAAGATATTTTTAATCGTTTCCCACATGGCAATAAAATTTCTAATTCCTAATATCTAATTTCTAATCTGTCTCGCGAAGCGAGACTTCATTGGAAATTGGTCATTGGAAATTGGTCATTATAATTTTATTTTTTTCTCCCCTCCACAATTTGTTGCGTAATGTTAGCCGGTACTTCTTCGTAATGATCAAATTCCATTGTGAAGTAGGCTCGGCCTTGCGTCATAGACCGCAAAGCAGTCGCGTAACCGAACATCTCCGATAGCGGTACAAAAGCATCAATAATTTTAACCCGGGCAATTCCTTCTCCCCGGTCAGCCATATTTTCAATCCGTCCGCGCTTAGAGTTGATATCACCAATTGTGTCACCCATAAACTGTTCCGGCGTGATTACTTGCAATTTCATTAACGGTTCAAGTAATACCAGTTTAGCTCTTTTGGCTGCTTCTTGTACAGCCATGGCGGCCGCAATTTTAAAAGCGATTTCCGATGAGTCAACATCATGATAAGAACCGTCATACAAAGTGACCGATAAGTCCAGTAACGGGTAACCAGCCAGAACGCCCTTGTCAGTCGCTTCCTTAACGCCTTTTTCAATGGCCGGAATGAATTCTTGAGGAATAACACCGCCTTTAATTTCATTAATAAATTCCACACCTGAACCCTGCTCTTTCGCTTCAACCCGCAAACGAACATGACCATATTGGCCATGACCGCCGGACTGTCTGATGTATTTTCCTTCAGCTTCAGCTGTTCCTTTGATGGTTTCTTTATACGCTACCTGCGGCCGGCCGATATTCGCTTCAACTTTAAATTCTCGCATCATGCGATCCACAATAATTTCCAAATGTAATTCGCCCATGCCGGCAATAATTGTCTGGCCAGTGTCAGGATCGCCTTTAATTCTAAAAGTCGGATCTTCGTCGGCCAAGCGATGCAAGGCAATGCCCATTTTTTCCTGGTCCGCTTTAGTTTTTGGCTCAATCGCCAAAGAAATAACCGGCTCTGGAAAATCCATTTTTTCCAAAATCAAAGGATGCTCCGGATCACAAAGTGTATCACCGGTTCCAGTATTTTTAAGACCCACCGTCGCGGCGATTTCACCCGAAAACATTTCTTTAACTTCTTCTCGGTGTTTAGCATGCATGCGCAAAATCCGGCCGATGCGCTCGCTCTGACCGGATGAGGTATTCAAAACATAAGAACCGGCTTGCAATGAGCCAGAATAAATTCTAAAAAAAGTTAATTGCCCGACGAATGGGTCGGTGGCAATTTTAAAAGCCAGCGCCGAGAAAGGCACATCATCTTTTGTCTCTCTGGTAATTTTTTTAGTTTCATCATCAACATCAAAACCCTCAATCGGCGGCAAATCAGCCGGTGATGGCAAAAAATCGCAAACTCCGTCTAACATTAACTGCACGCCTTTATTTTTTAAAGCCGTTCCGCAAAGCACCGGAATAACTTTGATGGCAATTGTTGCTTGACGCAAAACTTTCTTTAGATCTTCCACCGGAATTTCCTGACCATCCAAATATTTGCTCATCAGAGCATCATCCTGTTCCACAATTTTTTCAATCAAGATTTTCCGATACTTTTTGGCCCATTCCAATTTATCGGCTGGAATGTCTTCTTCCACGATTTTTTCACCCTTTTCACCTTCAAACTTTACGGCTTTCATTTTGAAAAGATCGATTACGCCGAGAAAATTTTCTTCCGCGCCAATTGGCAAATTAACCGCCACCGCGTTGGGCGTTAAGCGTTCGTGGATTGAGGCCATGTCTTTTTCCCAGTTCGCCCCCATGCGGTCCATTTTATTAATAAAACAAAAACGCGGCACACCGTATTTATCGGCTTGATGCCACACCGTTTCCGATTGCGGTTCAACGCCCGCGACACCATCAAAAACCACGACGGCGCCATCCAACACACGCAATGAGCGCTGCACTTCAATAGTAAAATCAATATGCCCCGGCGTATCAATCAAATTCAATTGATGCTCATGCCAAAAACAAGTTGTCGCGGCCGAAGTAATCGTAATGCCCCGTTCTCGCTCTTGCTCCATCCAATCCATTTCCGCTTCGCCTTCGTGCACTTCGCCAATCTTGTGTTTCTTGCCAGTATAAAAAAGCACGCGCTCGGAAACGGTTGTTTTACCGGCGTCGATATGGGCGATAATGCCGATATTTCTAATTTTATCTATGGGATATAATCTTGCCATAAACTAATTCTTTTCTTTAATAATCATCTCTGCAAAATATGAAATTCTAATATCTAAATCCTAAATTCTAAACAAATTACAATGACCGAAATACCAAATTAAAAACGGATACGGAATGCATTTGGTTTGGAGCATTTGAATTTATGATTTTGGATTTGTTTAGTATTTAGATATTGGGATTTATAATTTTTAAAAACTATTATTCTAAATTTAAATAAGGCGGCCGCCGAGCGATATTCTACCAGCTAAAATGCGCAAACGCCCGATTGGCTTCCGCCATGCGGTGCATATCAAGTTTTTTCTTGGTTGCATTGCCTTCGTTCTTAGTCGCTGCCAGCAATTCTTCGGCCAATCGCATAGCCATTGGCTTGCCTTTTTTAGCCCGGGCCGCTTGAACTAACCAGCGGATAGCTAATGTTAATTTTCTTTCACCTCTAACTTCCCGAGGGACTTGATAGTTAGCGCCACCAACTCTTTTAGATTTAACTTCCAGCATCGGCGTCACATTTTTCATTGCTTCATCAAAAACCTGCATCGGATCTTTTTGCTGTTTAGCGATAATATCAAAAGCATCATAAAAAACCCGCTGGGCGGTTGATTTTTTTCCGGCTACCATTAAACGATTAATAAATTTAGCCACGACTACATTTTGAAATTTGGGATCAGGCGTTATTTCTCTTTTATAATTTCTTTTTCTGCGCATATTTTTTATCGGAAATTATCGGAAATTAGATTACCGATAAACTAATTCCTACTTTAAGATTTTTTGGGCCGTTTGGCGCCATACTTACTGCGTTCTTTTTTTCGACCCTCAACACCAGAAGTATCCAAAACGCCTCGAACCACATGATATCGCACACCTGGCAAATCTTTTACCCGGCCACCCCGCAAAACCACGACAGAATGCTCTTGCAAATTGTGCCCTTCGCCTGGAATATAGGCCGTAACTTCCATGCCGTTAGTTAGGCGAACACGGCAAATTTTCCGTAAAGCCGAATTTGGTTTTTTGGGAGTTGTCGTTGTGACCTTCAAGCAAACGCCTCTTTTAAAAGGTGAAGCATAGGTTGCTGGCCGATTTTTCAATAAATTAAAACCCCGCCAAAGCGCCGGCGCCTTAGGTTTTACAATCTGTCTTTTTCTGGGTCTTTTTATTAGCTGATGAATCGTTGGCATAATAGTCCTTACAAATTACTTACGAATACACAAATCATTCATTCATTTCGGACATTCGTAAATTTTCGTAATATATTTTTACAATAAAAAAAACAGCGGTTTGATAGCCATTTTTACCCCCGTAGCAACCCAGGGAAAAATTAAGTTTTACAAGTGTATTTAGATATTATCACTCTAAAAGAAAATGTCAACCCCGTTAGAAGTTTTTTATAAAAGACGGGCTATTACGAAACAAAGCCGCCCGCCTAGACTCGACGTCTAGTCGAGGCTAGTAGGCGAAATCGCTTTTTTATTCATTTAAAAAAAGAACTTGGATGAACTTCTGACGGGGTCAATACCCCTGTCTAAGCACCTATAATTAGCCTTAATAAAAATCTACTCACGTACGGTAAAAAGGTCATTGCCACAAAAATCGCCACAATGATACCGATTGGTTGGCTTAAAAATTCAATTGCCTTTGAATAACGCCTGACATTTATATCCGCCAAAGCAATTAGGAGTTTTGAACCATCCAGTGGCGGGAAAGGCAACAAGTTAAAAAGTCCTAGCCAAATATTAACCATCACGATTAAAGCCAGAAACGGATTAAGAAAAAATCCCGGCCAGAAACGAATAACTAAGCCAAAAACTATGGCCAACAAAAAATTAGCGCCAATACCGGCCACACTCACCCAAATCATTCCCCATCTTTGATTTCTAAAATTATAGGGATTAATCGGTACTGGCTTGGCGTAACCAAAAAACATACCGAAAAGGAAAAGTAAAGCCAGCGGCATAATTACCGTCCCCCAAAGATCAATGTGCGCCATCGGGTTTAAGGTTAACCGCCCTTCGTATTTGGCCGTTGAATCCCCTTGCGCCAAAGCGGCCCACGCATGGGCATACTCGTGCACAATCGCTGACAAAATTATAATAACGTATAGAAATAAATTACTTTGAATGTCCATAAGAGTTGCAAAAATATTATTTTTAATGTATCATAATTTCAGATAAATTAAAAGCTTATTAAATTTATGGCAAAAAATTGTGCAATTTGCGGCAAAGGGTCACAAATGTCTACCAAGCTGGTCAAGCTGCGCGGCAAATTTAATCCGACCTGCAAAATCAGAAAATACCCCAATCTGCAATGGGTTCGCCTTTCGCCAACCCGACGAGTTATGGCTTGCGCCAAGTGCATCAAAACTTTACACAAAAAATAATTTTTTGTGTAAAGTAAATTCTAAATCCTAATTTCCCCGCCTACCAAAGCCAATAATGATTACTAATGGCGACAGATAGAGAATATTTTAATCATCTGTTTTTTTGTTGTATTCATATTCACTTTGGTTATTGGCGGGCAGGTAATTTCTAAACAAATCCCAAATACTAAATTCCAAAATTTAAAACGCTTGGAATTTGAAATTTTGAGATTAGACATTGTTTAGGGTTTAGAGTTTAGGATTTTTATTTTTTTCGGGGTGTAGTATAACGGCATTACACAAGGCTGGGGGTCTTGTTACCGGGGTCCAACTCCCCGCACCCCGACAAAACGAATAAACTAAAATTATTAAATAATTATGAAAAAAATAGTTTCTCGCTTCAATAAAACCAGTCTTTGGTGGTATTTAACCAGCTTTTGGACAATTATTGTTTTTGTAGCTATCGGCTGGGACTTTTACGAAAATAATGGCTTTGCTAATTTTACTACACCTCTGCTCGTGCTTTATATTGCTCTTTTGGCTATTTATGCTGGTGACAAAGAGTTTGAGCGCTGGCATCATTTACACCGAAGCACCCACCCGGGAGAATTATTTGTTATCGCCTGGACAATCTTAATTGCTGTCCTTTTTGTTTTGACAATCATTTTGGATAAACCCTACAAAATATCTGGCGAAATAATTTCAGCCTACATTGCCGTGCTTAGTATTTTAGCCATCACCCGCCGCTCAAAAAGTTTGTATCGGAGGAAAAAATAGCAGTCAAAAGAAAAACCCTCCGTCCGTTTTTTTACGGAATAGGAGGGCTTTTTCGTTTGAACATTGAAAAGAACCAATCTATGGGTGCCTGACAAAAAAATACGAACCTCTACTCTTTGGCACTTGAGGAGCTAATGTTTCTGCCTGGCCAGAAGATTTAATTTCTTCCTGCCCCCAGCCCATTGAGACTGTTTTTACCGTTCTGCTGTTTAATCCCTTCTCGTCGCCTTGATTCGCCGCTTTGTTAAAAACTGCGTCTGCCATGACTCCCCTCCTTAATCAAATAAAAAAGTTTAAAATCTTTTTTACCCATCCATTTTTTAAAAGAACTAAAAAAACTGACCCGGAAGGTCAGTCTCTTTTTGCAAATTTCTTATCTATCTTTATCTAAGCTGCAAAAGACCGACCTTCGTTGTCAGTAAAATAAAGACTAAACCAGAAATTTAAATTTGAGTTATAATCGGTTTGTTTCATGATTAATTTTTTTGGCGCTCTCTGCCAAGAGTTTCGTATGAATTTCGGCATTGTTGCAAGTGGGTGCCCGCAAAATAATATTCCGAACGAATCAGCAATATTATTAGATATAGGGCTCCCCGAAATTCTAGTTTAACCCAAAATCATTTGAAACTCTTGCACAGGAAGGCCGACTCTATCTTACCATTTTCTTTATCAAGACTACAAGGACCCAGCTGGGGATTAAGGATTTTTTTGACTAACATTTTTAAGGTCCGGCAAGTCCCCCTTGAGCAAACGAAAAAAGACGTAAAAAGGCAGGCCGATAAAAATTAAAATTGTGAACCATTTGCCTTTTTGTTCAGCAAAGGGCATTGTATGTGGCATAAACGCTAGCGCTTAATTAAAAATTAAAATATCAAAATGTAAAATTATAATTCTGTTGTCATCCTGAGCAAAGCGAAGGATCTTGTGCTTTAATTTTACGTTTTCAAAATAAGAATTCCAAAGTATTCCTACTCTAGTATCCCATCCAAATTTACATCGTAAAGAATCTGTTCTTGAACTAAACGATAATTAATAATTTCATTCTCCAAAAACCAAAGAGCAATTTCCTTATTAGCTTCGTCCACCGAACCTGAAGCATGAATTAAATTTCTAACAGCTCGCCCGTCTGCATCAGATAGTTGATAAGAATCTAAAACTAAATCACCACGAATTGTGCCAACATCGCTAGTCAACGGTTCGGTTCCACCGGTAATTTTTCGCACGATTTTTACCGCATGAACTCCTTGCCAAACCATCGCGACAACCGGGCCGGAAGCCATGTATTTTTTCAAATTCTCAAGAATAATTTCCGTAATAATCAGTGGATCTTCTGAAGGTGGTTGCAAACCTTTGTCTTTGTAACTTTTAATCGTTTTTTCACCGGTGATTCTCCGCCACTCTGGGTCCACTGTGTAATGCTTCTCAATGTGTTCAACGGTCGGCACCATCATTTTAACGCCAACCAATTTTAAACCACTGCGTTCATAACGCTTAATAACTTCACCAATCAGCGAGCGTTGCACGCCATCTGGCTTGATGACCACTAAGGTTCGTTCGTTTTTCATAGTTTTTATAAAAAATTATTACCTTCATCATACCAAAAATTTTGACTTTAGCAAATTGAAATAAGCTATTTCAATTGCTGGCATGCAACAAGATCACATTCAAAATTAATGTCTTTGTTTAAATCTGTTCGGAAAATATTTATATTTTTGAGCCTATCTAAAACTTCCTGTGTTGGGTGACCATAAGTATTTTTAGCGCCCACTTGGATCACGGCGATACTGGGCATGATCGCCGCTAAAAATTCCGCGCTGGTAGAATTTTTACTGCCGTGGTGCCCCACGACTAGAATATCCGCCTTTAAATCTGCGCCGAGCATCAACAAAGGCTGTTCCGTTTGTCCTTCCGCATCGCCGGTGAACAAAATAGAATTCTGACCGTAAATTATTTTTCCAACGATTGAAGTGGCATTGGTATTTTTAAATTCCTGTCCATTAATTTTGCCTAGCGGATATAAAATTTCAATGGCTAAATTATCGGCAATTTTAATCATATCGCCGGCTTGCGCAAAAACCACTGGAACGTTTTTAGTCTTGATTAAATCATTCCAGGTTTTATATTCCGCTGAATCAGCCGTTATGCCAGTTTCTAAAATTTGTCCCACTTCATAGCGCCTTAAAACTTCAACCAGTCCGCTTAGGTGGTCGCTGTCCGGATGAGTTAAAATCAAAAGTTCTATTTTTCGGTCAAAAATCGGTAAAGTTTGGCCTAATTTTGTCAAAACTGCGTCAGAAGGTCCGCCATCAATTAAAACTTGATTATCCCCCGGCGCTAAAATTAAAATCGCGCTTCCCTGTCCCACGTCCAAAAAATCTATTTTCACTTTATCGCTTGGCGCCAGCTCAAAAATCGCCAGCCAAATAAAAACCGCCATTAGCAATAATGCTGCTAAAATAAAATATGGAATTTTATTCTTTAATCGCTGCCACATAAAAAAGCAACGCCCAACGCATTGCACGCACTTGCACGCACTCCGACTGCGTGCAATTTATCCGAAAACTCTTTTAACCTTATAAATAGCTTGCTATAATCAGAATATGGAATATCGGTTTATAAAAAAAGACGATATCAACTCCGTCTTTCTTCTAGGGAGACCTCACTTTGGCCTAGAAACAGAATACTCTTGGGATTGGAGCAAGGAAAAAATTAAACAATATTTAAATAAATCTTTTGGTTTTGGAGTAATCTGTGTGGCTAAAAATTATATCGTCGGCTTTGCGCTAATACAGAAGAAATATTCTTCTCAAAAACCAAACGTTGCTTGGATAAACTACCTTTTTGTAGTTAAAAAATACCGACAAAAAAACATTGGCTCTGATTTATTAAAATTTGCTTTTTCAAAACTGAAAGATGCGGGCAAAACAGAACTGATAGCTGATGTTTATCTAAAAAATAAACCCTCGCTTAACTTTTTTCAATCAAACAAGTTCAAAGTAAAAGAAAAATGGTTAAGTTTATCTAGAAAACTCTAGTAGCTATCCCCCTATAAAAAAGAAAGATTTACTGCAACGGACTTTTAATATTTTTTAAACTCGGATTAGTCACTTTTGTATAAAGTTGCGTCGTCCTGATATTGGCGTGTCCCAACAATTCTTGAACATATCGTACATCCACGCCATTTTCCAAAAGATGCGTGGCAAAACTGTGTCTCAATGAATGAAAAGTTGCCTCCTTTTGTATGCCCGTTACTCGTAGCGCATTTTCAAAAATCTTTTGAGCCGTCCGCTCGGTTAATTTACCGCCACGCTCGCTAGCAAAAACAAAATCGTTCAAATCTTTATTTGAAATTAATTTTCCGATATTTTGAACCAGTTTTTCGGGCAAAATTGTGATGCGATCTTTATTGCCTTTCGCGCCTTTGATATGAATTGTTAGCTCTGCTAGATTTATATCTTTTATTTTTAGATTAATAACTTCACTAACGCGTAAGCCCCCGGAATATGCTATCGCCACCATCAGATTATGTTTTTCATTTTTGATGGCCTCCAATATTAATTGAACCTCCTCTCGAGACAAAACAATTGGCAATTTGCTTGGCGTTTTGGCAAATTTAATATCAATTTTGCCATGAAACTTTAATACATTCCAGCAGAAAAAGTTAATAGCCTGCAAACTTTGATTTACAGTCTGTGAAGACATACCTTTGTCTATTTTTGATAATAAATATCGTTTGATAAAATCAACATCAACCACATCAAAATTATTCTGCTTGGCACGCAAATATTCAGCTACGCAACTTACATAGCTCATAACCGTTTTAGGGCTATATCTTCGCAACCGTAGTTCGTCTTCCAACTTTTTCAAATAGACGTCCATAATTATATTTAGTATAATTAACCTATAAGTAAATTATACTAAATATTCGCTTAACCTACAATATTAAGTGTACTATACGAAAACACTTCGTATATAAACCAGTTATACGCCATAATAAAAAGCCTTAAATACAATTAATCAATAATTTTGGCAATTTATTAGAAGCGGGTCGATGTAACTTTAATTATAAAATAACAAAATAATTAATTTAATCACAAAAATATGCCAGAAAAAATGATGGACATGGGTGGTCCTAAAACGCCTGAACAAGAAAAATTTAAAAATTTAAAAATCGATTATCGAATTCCAGAAGAATATCAAGGACCAGAATATGATGATATGCACATACAACCTTACGCTGTTTTAATTGATGAAAAAGGAAATGAAATATCAATTCAGCATGACAGAATTAATGAAAGTGATTTCAAGGATGGAAAATATTTCTTTGCAGATTCATATGATTACGATGAAAGACCAATTAAACATAACAACGCAGTCTATGACGAAAAAGGAAATAAAATATTTGAGCAAAATAAAAGTACATCGACCATTTCAATTACTTGCCCAGAGTTAAATAGGTTTATAGCTTGCGATAGTGAAGAGGATCCCGATAAAAAAAAGAAACGATATACGCTATTGAAAAAAATAAAGTGGTTAAAATCGCGGAAATAAATGGCCGTGAAGTTCCCATAGTTCACTCTCAAAATTATATTTTATCACGTAGATATGGTATAGGAGGGGGTAAACTAACATTAGTTCATGAATCAGGTAATCAATATGATGTTGAGGTGCCTAATGATGTTATGACTCGTTTACAAAGTCTGCTAAGAAACAAATTCTATATTACACCCGCGAACGAAAGATTATAAATTTCAAAGAAATAAATTGCCAAAATTATTAAATACAGAATAAGAAATGCGGCTTTTTATGACGGCGTATAACACGGGATAAGCGGTTCAGGGCTGGCACGATTTGATCTTACATTAATGAGTTGTGCCAGCCCTTCACCCAAATTTTTCTTTTCTCTTTCTTTTAAATAACGAGGAAAGAAAATAAAAACTTCGCTTATCCCGATACGTTAGGCCGAAATCGCTCGCAAGCTC
>Ga0208373_1001778_pt1 | contig 26737 bp, 28 predicted proteins | sample RifOxyC2_FD_184036 | JGI IMG/M metagenome (GOLD analysis project Ga0208373, IMG submission 184036) | Soil microbial communities from Rifle, Colorado - Rifle Oxygen_injection C2 (SPAdes) | ecosystem: Environmental > Terrestrial > Deep subsurface > Rock core/Sediment | place: Rifle, Colorado... | reverse complement strand
GAAATACGGTAGCCGGATATGACGGCTGAATTGGTCGCTCCGCTCCAAAAGGAGTTCATGGCTGTTGTCATGGTCATGCGTAGCATGGTCGCGGTCACTGCTGTGTTTTCCGTGCGCCCCCCTGTCGGGGTGCTCCGTTTCACTGCGGTGTTCTTTTTTATTCATTTAGGTGCTTATTCTTTTTGAGAGTATTATACCAATTATGGCGAAAATTATCAAGGGTAATGATACGGCTAAAAGTGGCGGCATGATGCCTTTGTTGCCGAATCCTTCAAATAGGAATTTTATCATGAAGAATCCCAAGCTGGCGACCAGACAGATGCCAACGCCGGTAAAGAAATTCTGTGTTTTCCGGGCCAGGGCAAAAGGCAGCCCCAGGAATATCAGTATCAGGACAATCAGCGGGTCGGTCAGCTTGGAATAATACTGGACCTGCAGGGCGCGGTTATTGGGCTGTAAGGCGATGAGATTGCTTAACTGGACTGAGTTCATATAGGCCGAGGTTTCTTCAACCTTTTCTATGGAACGCGGCGTCAGGTCGCAGGAAAGCAGGAATCCATTATCGCGAAACACCTCCGGCGCTGATTTCCGCAAGCCATTGTTGTCATATGAATATGCTATTCCGTTATAAAGCATCCATCCATTAAGAGATTTTTTCTCTTTCCATTCCGCCCTTTCCGCAATAATCTGGCCCATGAGATTACCATCCCGGTGGTACTGGTTTACCCAGATGGAATGCATCTGCTGTTTGACATAGTCGTATTTCTTTATGGTAAACTGGTAGACTGAAATTTGTTCCGTTCCGGCATCAGTCGGGGTAGAGCTTGCCTGACGGATAAGGAAGCGTTCCGAGCCTTCTGACTTAAGAATCTTCTCCGTAATCGTCAGGTATTTACCCAGATAAGGCATGATTTCCTCGCTGATAAAATACATTATGCCGATGATCACCAGCACGGCAATAAAGATGGGCAGGACAATCCGGTGAATGCCGATGCCGGCCGAGAGCATGGCGATTAGTTCCCGGGTTTTCATCAGCCGTGAGACGGCTATCATCACCGCAATGAGCATCATTATGGGAACGAGTTTATAAAGGATAATGGGCAGCCGGATCAGATAATACTTGGGGATGAAGATAAATATTTCCTGTTGGGTAATTTCTATGAAATCACTGATGTTCGTGAAGAAGTGAATAACGATATATAAACCCAAGAGCGCCAGAACGGAAATAGTCAGGGCGAACAGGAATGATTTCAGGACATAATAATCCAGTTTGCGAATGTATGAATAAGGCCCGGACAGCAGTGTTTTATTTATCATTTTTAATTATGTAATAAACTAACGCAATCGCGGCCAGCCCGATAATAATATGTCCCAGCCAGACCGAGGCCATTACCGGAATGACGGCTTTTTTCACGCCTAATAGGTTGGAGAATATGGTCAGGGGATAATAGCCGACAAAGACAATAAGCATGCTGATGCCGATACCGGCGACCTTGGAGCCCTTGCGGATTAAGACGCCGATGGGAATGCCGATGAGGGCGAATATTAACGGAGTCAAGCCGTTGGCATAACGCTGGTATTTGCTGAATAGGACCTGTCTGGTCTTAGTGGGGTTGTTCTTGTATTGCAGAAGCAGGTCATCCAACTCGGGGCCGGTCAAGCTGGCCAGATTCCGGCGCGATGGGGCAAATAAGGTGGAGACATCCATCTTGTAAATCAGGCGGTCTGATTTTACCAGATGCGGCGTGGTTCTTTCTTTGCCCGGGGATGCGGATTTTTCCCAACGGGTGATATAGACCTTATTCAAGTCCAGCGAGAGTTGGGCATTATCTTTATCAATCTCAAACTTACCTTGCTGGGCTGAGAGTTCTTCCACCAAGTCCTCTTTTTTCTGGCCGAATTTGAGCAGGCGGACTGATTCAAAAAATCCATTATTATAATTAGTGTAAGTAATCTTGCCGTCCGGTAATTTTATCTCGTCCGCCCCGTGCGCGCCGGCAAATAGCCGCTTCTCGAATAAGGAAATAGTCAATTGCCTGGTCTGGGAATGGCAGTAAGGGATTAGATGCGTATTTATAAGGGTTACTCCGATGGATAAAATAACGGTTAGGTATAATATCGGCCTGGTTATCCGTCCGAGCGAGATGCCCGACGATTTCATGGCTAAGAGTTCATTATCCTCGGCCAGCCGGCCGAAAACAAATAAGCTGGCCAGCAGCACTGATAACGGAATAATATAAACCAGCGATATAGGAACGAAATATGGCAGGACTTTGAAGATAAATTCCTCATCCAGGGCCGTATATTTCTGGAACTGGAAGAACGGAACAATAAGCAGAATTACGGCCAACAGGACCGTGGTAACTATCAGGAGATTTATCAGCCATTCCCGGATAACATAACGCTGGATAATCATAATTTTCCTGACCTTTATGCAAAGGTTATCATATCTTCAGGCAGATTGCTACTAAAACTTACCGGTTCACTGGTAACCGGATGAGCGAAGGAGATAAAGGACGAGTGGAGCATCAGCCGTTTTGCCTTAATCTGATAATCTTTGGCGAAGGCAAACTTGCGTTCGCCTACTATCGGGTGTCCAATCATTTTGAAATGCAGGCGAATTTGGTTGGTTCGGCCGGTAACGGGTTCTACTTCAGCCTGTGAATAGCCAGCCGGATAATATTTTGTAATTTGATATTTGGTGCCGGCCTCACTGCCTTCTAACTTATAATTAATGAACCCGGTCTGTTTTTTAGGGCGGCCCTGGATAAAAGCCAGGTATTTTTTGCCGACCTGTTTATTATGGAATTGGTCCATTACTTTTTGTTGCATTGCCTTGCCTTTGGCGTATAATATCAGGCCTGAGGTCTCACGATCCAGTCGGTGGCAGGGATGTGCCTTGGGAAAATCAGGCCCGGATGCTTTTGCCTGGAGATAATTATTCAACAGGTCGGTCAGGGTGTTCTTTTCACCCTTGGGTGTGGGGATGACCAGCAATCCGGATGATTTATCGACAACGAGTAAATAATCGTCCTCAAAGACAATAGAGTATTTCATAATGAGGAATTATAAATTATGAATTATGAATTGGTAAACAATAATTAATAAATTAGTTATGCAGAATCCCTACGAAACATCATACAAACTTGCTTGCGAGAAACTGGCCCAACTGGATTTGGATGATGTGGCCTTTAACAGCAGCGCCAGATTGGATAGCGATGTATTATCCATTGAACTGCTGGGTGAAACATTTGTCGTTAGCGACCGCGGCAAGAGTATAGCTGTTTATTCAGGCAGGGAGGCGAAAATCAGCGAGAAGATACTGCTTCTGCATTATCTGGTTACGGCGGACGGCTCGCCGCTGGCCAGGGAAGAGATTACTTTGGAGAATATCCCGGGCGCGGCGTTCTATTATCCAACCTACAAGGCGCGCAGTATTGACCTGATTATCAGAAGATTCGCCACGGCGCCAGCCGATTTTATTAAGGCCGCTCAGCATGTCGGATTTAATCTGGTTAAGGACGGCCGGCAATATCGCCTCAAATCATTGGTGCTGCCTAATTTGCCCATATCTTTTGTCTTGTGGGAATCGGATAAATCAAAAGAGCCGGCTATAGAAACTCTCAAGGTGCTCTACGACAAAGGCATTACCCACTATCTGCCCTTGGAGGATATTATCATCATTACTGAGATGATTGCGCATCGCATAATCAAGTCAGGCGCCGAGGTCAGCTACCTAAAATAAAGATTGACCCCGCAGGGTCATCCTGAACTTGATTCAGGATCTGATAGGATGCTGAAATAAATTCAGCATGACATTCAACGAATGCGCCACATAGGGCAAAATAGTTGACCCTGTTAAATTGGCTTTATATAATAACCTTAATATGTCTACAACTTGTTGCAACCATCAGCCGGGAAAAGATACCCAGCCCGAAGGCGAGGCTCGCCCTAATGGCGGCAAGCCGTCGCCTAAAGGCATAAACAGCAGCCAAGTAAATATTCCTATTGCCGGAATGCACTGCCCGGCCTGCGCCCTTAATATAGAAAAATCCCTGCTCTGCGTTAATGGGGTCATGGAGGCCAATGTTAATTTCATTGACGAGAAGGTGGCGGTCCGCTACGACCCTTATCGCACCGACATTGAGCATATCAAGAAGGCCATCACCCGGCCTGGATATATAATCCGGGAAACTATCTGGGAAAAGACCCGGGCATACTGGGCGGAACGCATATTTTTCGCCCAGATGGCGCTCTGCGCAGTTCTGGTCATCGCTGCTAATCTGGTGGATTTACTGCATCTTTCTCCCAATCCGCTGGTCTGGAAATTGACGCTTTCCAACCTGTTCGCATTAGGCGTGATAATCATCGGCGGGTATACCATATTAAAAGGAGCCATTCAGGCGTTGCTGGTCAAAGACCTGACCGTATTTACCCTGGTCAGCATTGCCAGTATTGCCGCGGTGATTGTCGGCGCCTATAATGAAGCCGCCATGGTTATCCTGATTATGCTTATCGGAGAGACCCTGGAGCGATTCGCTCTGCGTCAGAGCCGGAAGGCCGTGACCAAACTCCTTAACCTGACTCCGGTTTCGGCGCTAGTCAAGCGGGATGGAACTGAAATAGAAATCCCGGCCGAAAGCGTCAAGGTTGACGATATTGTCATTATCAAATCTGGGATGAGAATCCCGGTGGATGGCGTCGTGGTCAAGGGTAATGCCGCGATTAACGAATCCGCCCTGACCGGTGAATCATTGCCGGTAGACAAGAAAGAATCAGACACGGTTTACAGCGGCACCATAAACGAAGGCAACGCCTTTGAGATGAAAGCAACCAGGACCGGAGACGATACTAAATTCGCCCTGATTAAACGGATGATTCTTGAAGCCGAATCGCAAAAAGCCCCGATTCAACGGGTCGCCGACCGCTATGCCAAATATTTCGTTCCGATGATTCTGCTATTTAGTTTGGGAGTTTATTTGGTTTATCGGTTATATTACCATGATCTTAATGCTATATATACCGCAATAACCATTCTTATTGTGGCCTGTCCCTGCGCCTTGGTTCTGGCCACACCCACCGCGGTAGTTACCGGTTTGGCCAATGCTTCCCGAAAAGGCATTCTTATCAAGGGCGGGCACTATTTGGAGGCGCTTGGTTCTCTTGATGCTTTGCTGATAGACAAGACCGGGACGCTCACCACCGGAAAACTGGCGGTAACAGATATCGTTCCACTGGAGAGCAATACCGAGCAAGACGTATTATTATTAGCCGGGCTGGCTGAGCGGCGTTCCGAGCATCCGATTGCCCGGGCTGTGCTGAATAAGGTAGCGGAACTCAAGATTACTCTCCCTGAGCCGGAGACCTGTGAGATATTCAAGGGCTCAGGTATCAAGGCAACGTGTAAGGATAAAATCGTCATTGTGGGCAACAGCCGGTTGATTATTGAAGAAAAGATTAATATTACCCCGGCTGTGAACGAGATAATCTCACGCCTGGAAAACCAAGGCAAGACCACCCTGTTGGTGGTGCGTGATACCAGCATCGTCGGCATTATCGGCGTGACCGACACTATCAAACCTCAGGCGGCTGAAGCGATTCAGATGATAAAACAGAGCGGCATAAAAAAGATAGCCATCATCACCGGCGACAACCAGCGCGTGGCGTCAGCCATTGCCCAACAAGCCGGGGTCGCGGAATTCTATGCCGGTATGTTGCCCGAAGACAAGGTTAATAAACTCAAGGAACTTAAAGCCCAGGGCTTTAAGGTCGGGATGGTGGGGGACGGGGTCAATGACGCTCCGGCATTAGCCGCCTCGGACGTGGGCCTGGCTATGGGCGCCTTCGGCTCTGATGTGGCTATTGAAGCGGCTGACGTCTCGCTGATGAGTGACGACCTGTCCAAAATCCCCCAGGCCATTGCCCTTTCCCGCCGGGTTTTGGGCGTAATCCGACAGAACTTTGCCTTTTCTATTTTATATAATATAGCGATGATGGTCGTGGTTACCCGGTTTGTCCATCATCAGGATAATATGATTTGGGGCGCAATGGCCCACCAATTATCATCGCTTCTGGTTATTGCCAACTCTCTGCGATTATTAAGATAGAAGCGTGGCTCGGGATACATATCCTAAGATTGCTATTTTACCTGATAGGTATTATTTATAGTGATTATGTTGCGTTATTTCTTCCAGCGTAAAACCGCATTCGTCTTTCCAGATGGTCGCATTAGAACGCGGGTCAACCAGGCTCATGGTAAACCTATATGAATTATTGCCGCCTGAACCCTGTTTGACTTCAGCCATTTGGGCTAAACTATTTGCGGTGGAATAAACCCCCACACCAATGAATTTGTGTGCGGGGTAAATAAATGACCGCCTCCGGCCGGGGTTATTGGATGGCGGGGTGCTGGCCGCGGAAATTATCCCGTACAGATAATAATTAGCTTCCTCGGTGGTTTCCTTGTCAATAAAGCGGACCTTGTCACCGGCTTTTCCCATTAGGATACTCCGTTCGGATTCCATATATTTCTTGGTGTCAAAAGATACGTCGCCTTCAGTTTCTAATGCCCTAATCACGATTAACGGCGGTTTGGATGCCTTGGTAACGGCGTCGCATGTCAATAATCCCAATGCCATATCCTCAACCCCGTTAATAAATTCCTGGCTGACCTCATTAGAATAAACCACGTGTTTCTGAGTGGGATTAGAGAACAAAAGTTGTCTTGTCTTCATTCCTCCCGCAGGCATGGCGCATCCGGCTATCAATATTCCCGCAAATAATACAGCGCTTATCATCATAATCTTTTTCATATTAGTCCTCCTCATATAGATGGTTCCAGCAAATGTTAATCGATAGTTAGTATCATTAATATTCCTGGGTCTGTAGTCAAGTTATTTTAGAGGTTATTGTTCTGGTGAACTGATTATAAAGATAAAATTAGTTTAATCTGGCGTCATGCCTATCCGATAATATAAAGAAGAGTTATCGTATAAGAAAACTTCGTAACCAGAGAACGTAACCACAGATTACACTGATTAATTTATTCTTTTAGTAATATCTGTGAAATCTTAAGAAAACAATGCTATTATGAACCCATATCGTATCGGTGAAATAAAAAACCGGTTTAACAGGGACTCGTCCCTCTGACGGGATCCCGTGAGGGAGACGAGACCTGTAAGAGACTAATTCATTATGTTTTTAGGTATTTCGTCCGGTAAATGTCTCTTGTCCTTACAGGGTTTTCATTTAATAAAATCCCGTTAGGGATAAAAGTCCCTGTTGACTTGTGCCCGTAGGGTATATAACGAATCCCGATTAATTGGATCCCCAGATACCTAAATGGTATTCTATTAAAAAGTATCTCACCGGGACCCTGTGGGGCCCGTAAGGGATTACACCGATTATATTTTATAGATATTGAATTAAACCATTTGTGTAATCTGTGAAATCTGTGGTTGCTTTTTTTATACTTTCCTAATACTATGAAAAAGAGCATTCTCGGTTCTGCCGGCATCATCAGCGCCTGCATCCTGTTAAGCCGGATTCTGGGATTCCTGCGCGATGTGCTGTGCACCGGATTCTTCGGCCCGGTCTGGGACGCCTTTATCTTTGCCTTTCAGATTCCTAATCTCTTCCGCCGGCTGTTTGGCGAGGGCGCTCTCTCAGCCGCCTTTATCCCGACCTTGTCCGCTTATCTCAATCAAAAACCGTTCTCGGAGGCTCTCCGTTTCATTAATATCATCATCACTATGTTGTTTGGGTTTCTGGCGCTCCTGGCCGGGGCGGTCATTCTCTTTACTTTTGTTCTGCCCCTGGCGGCGCCGGATTTTGTTCAGTCCTCAAAGGTATTCTCGCCCCTGTTCCTGAAACTTCTGCGCATCATGATTCCATACCTGCCGTTGATATGCCTGGTGGCGCTGCTCCAGGCCATCCTTAATTCGCTCAAGCATTTTCTGATGCCGGCCCTGGCATCGGTGGTGCTCAATATCTGCTGGATAGGCGGGTTTATCGCGGCCGAATTTATCAACGGCACCGACGAGGAAAAGGTCATGGTCATTGCCTGGTCGGTCTTAATCGGCGGAGTCCTGGAGGTGCTTATGCAACTCCCGGTGTTATGGAAGCATAAAATTACCTACAAGCCGGCCGTAAGTTTCAGTCATCCGGGCTTAAAGGAGGTCCTCCGGCTGATGGGCCCGGTCATTATCGGACTGGCCGTATTCCAGGTTAATCTGTTTATAGATAATGTTATTGCGCTCTGGCTGGTTCCTGAACCTGGTGCGGTTTCAGCCCTGTATTATGGTAACCGGCTGATGCAATTCCCCTTTGCCTTAATCGGCATCTCGCTGGCTACCGCGGTCTTTCCCTTCCTGGCTGACTATGTGGCCAAGAACGATATCGCCGGTATGTTCACAGAGCTCAACAAGGCGTTGCGCATCGCCCTGTTCGTCGGCCTGCCGGCCTCGGTCGGCCTGCTGGTCCTGGCTGAACCGGTTATCCACTGGTCATTTTACTCAATTCCGGCCGCGATATTCCATAATACGGCTAAGGCGTTCTCGCTGGACGCGGTGGCCCGGACCAACTTTGTCCTGATTTTCTACTCACTGGGCATCTGGTCTTATGGCGCGGTCCAGATTACCAACCGGGCCTTCTATTCACTTAAGGATATGATTACCCCGGTCAAGGTCGGGATTTATATGGTCGTCACCAACTTTATCCTTAATATCATCCTGGTCTTCCCGCTCAGGGAAAGCGGTATTGCACTGGCTACCACTATTTCATCGGTTCTGAATCTGGTGATACTGCTTTATGTGCTGGGTAAAAGGAGCCGGGTGGTTAACCCGGAATCAACAGTATCCCTATTATCAGAGTTTATGAAGGGGTTGATTCTGCCGCTCTTCTGCAGTTTATTGATGGGCGCGATATGTTATCTGGGATTCAAGTATCTGCCTCCGGCGCCGAACCTCTTATGGGAAACCATCCGGGTTCTCGGATTGGTTGGGCTGGGCATTGGCTCATACCTGGGATTATCTAAGATATTCCAGCCGGAACTCCTTAATGAAGTCATTCACCCTAAGAAAACAGAGTAACCACAGATTACGCAGATTACACAGATTGAACTATTCCTATATCTATCGGGGGTAAAGAAATATCAAATAAAGTGAACCGAATAGCCCTTTTACCCGTTTATATAAGGGGTGAAAACATGAAAACAGCACTGAAAATGGCCGTCCGGGTGGTCATAGACCTGATTATCATCATCGCAGTAATACTGGCATATACCGTCTGGCAGAACAGCGAAATCAATCAATATGAAAAATACCTGGCTGATATCCAGACCAGGTCGGAGATAAAAATAGATGACATCAACGCTATTGTTATCAAAGAAAACGGAAACTCGTCGACCAAAACTATTCGGCTGACTAAAAAAGACCCTAAATACGCCTTTGTGTTGGATGAATTATTCTGGATACTAAAACGGAAATCAGATTTGATTGATGAGTCGCCCAATTGTTGTTTTTCGGATTACACTATAACATTAAACTCCAAAGACGGTATTCCTCTTAGGAGGTTCGAGATGGATTATATTAGATTACGAGATATGAAAACTAAAGCTTGCTATTCCTTTTATATGGCGCTTAGAATCAAGGAATGGTTTAATGAAACACCTTATCCTGAAGTAAAATAACGACTCTGTGTCTTGGCGGCTAATCTGTGTTTATCTGTGTGCATCTGTGGTTAGTACTGCTGGAACAGTTTCCCCCATTCCGTTTCCATAAACTTAGTAATCCTGGGCTTGCCTATGAACGGATACCAGATAAAATCGTGGTAGAGATTGGAGGCCAGCGGGGCCCAGCCAATCAGAGCCGGATGCAATGCGATTTTACCGATGGTCTTCAGCGCGCCTTTGCGTAGCATCTGGTCGCCCCAGATGACCACGCTCTTCTTAGTCCGGAATCCGAAATCTACACCTGAGATATCCGCGCCGACAAGCTCGATATTCTTCATCTCGGCATTGCCCAGCCCCATCTCGTTACATATTCGCAGGTAATCTATCTTCAAGGGGTCAAAGCCCATCATCTTAGCCGCCACCGCATCCAGCGCCACTGAATCAGAGCCAGCCAGGATGTAGTCCTTGATGACCGGGAACATCGTGCGCGGACCGGCCCCGTCTCCGCAGACCGTGCCGTCCATTACGGCCAATATATTCGGATGCAGTTCCTTCTGCATTAGCATTAAATCCACCAGTACCTCGTGGATATGTTTATGGGCATAGTGGCGCACCTGCTTTAATAGCCCGCCGAAGGCGTTCTTGATAGCCCCGGTCGTGACCGTATGCCCGTGCGTCTTGACGGTCGGCAGATGGATGATGTTCTTGCCGATAAACATCTCCGGAATCTCAATGCCATCCGGGAATAGCTTATCCAGCATCAGGAGTTTGTTCTTGAATCGGTATTTGACCCACTTGACCTCAGTCAAAGGCGTGAATGCCAGTTTATATTTATCCAGCACCGGTAACCAGCGGTTATTCTGAGCGCCCTTAATCGGGTCGGTTACCACGGTCTTATTCTCCAGTGGGAACAGGCGCTCCGGCGTAAAGCCGTCCGCCAGCAGGGTCTTAACCACGCCCTCCAGTTGCCAGGGTTGCGAGGAACAGGCCGGGAAATAACGGGTCCAGGAGAGATTGAGCTTGATAATCGTGTCTTGCTCCGGGGACAGGGTACTCCTGTAGTCGGCCAGATGCATCAGTTTGGCGTAGTCGGCCAGCACTATGGCCGGGGATGTTTTCAGAACTGCTACTTTGGATTTCATAGACACAGATGTCCCTTTTTAACAACAGGATTTAACTGATTAAACTGATTTTCCGTTAAATCCGTTTAATCCTGTTGTCAATATATGATGATTATTACTACCGCGGCCCACAACAATATACTAATCAGCAAGGGCTTATCAGCCAGAATGATATTCTCCGGTTCACCCGCCTTTGGCGAGGCTCGCCCATCCTCTTGCTTTTGGTGTACCAGATATAAATACCGGAAAATCCCATAGACCACGAAAGGGATAGTCAGGAGCATATTCTGGGAGCCGACCTTGGCCACGGTTTCATCGGCCAGTGTATAGAGCGTATAAGCCATAATGGTTGAGGCGGTCAGGGCGGAAATCATCTGGTCCAGCAGATATGGCGAATACTGGCCCAGTACAGCGCGGTGCGTCTCAGGCGTTTCCATCGCGGTCATCTCAGCCCGGCGCTTGCAGAAGGCGATGAACAGTGACAGCGAAATCGTGCAGATATAGAGCCACTTGGAAATGGCGATATCTATGACCACAGCCCCGGCCACCATCCTCAGGACGAATCCGGCCGCAATCACCAGCGCATCCAGGATAATCACCTTCTTCAGTGCCAGCGAATACAATATCTGCAAGAGCGCATAGGTCAGGCAAATATGGAAGAACGGCAGGCCTATTTGCTGATTAAGCGGAAATGATAGTCTCGCGGCCCAGCCCAGAGAAACAACCAATAATATGATGGCCATAATCAGGGCTGGCAGGACAGACAGCCGGCCTGAGGCAATCGGGCGTTTGGATTTAACCGGATGAAGCCGGTCGGCCTTGGCATCCAGGATATCATTGATGATATAGCCGGCGCTGCTGAGCAGGCAGAAAACCCCAAATGCCTCCAGGGTCTTGGTCAGCAGGGGCGCATTAGTGAAGTTACGCGAGAATGCCAGCGCGGCCAAGACAAAGAGATTCTTGAGCCATTGCTTCGGCCTGAGAGATTCAATAATTGCGATAATCATCATTGGTTTATTATATCCTGAAACCTGATAGAATCAATAAAAATCCTTGCCCGCGAAGCGACAGCGAAGTCCCGATTGTTTTGGGGCGAAGTCGTAACGCCTGCCTGCCGGCAGGCAGGGAGCCCCGATGTTTTCGGAGCGAAGCGATAGCCCTTTGGGAATCCTCAGAGTGAACTGAGAGAATGGGCGGTGAGAAATTACTTCTCTTTGAGCGGAGTCAGATAAACCGATATCTGGTCGCCTTGCCTTTGGGCGTTGAGCTGACTGGCTTGTTTCCCGAATGACCTGAGTTGCTTGCGGGTGAAGATACTTTTCCGGCGGTTGCAGGCATAGGATGTCGGGTCATTGAACGGGATGCCTTTGAGATATTGCTCACTGCCCCAGAATTGGTTCCGGGTGGAGTTAAACACGATTTCTTTTATCCGGAATCCTGATTGGGATGCCAGTAGCTCCATGCTCTTTAACGAGTGCAGGAAGAAGTGCCGGGGCGCACCCAGTCCCAACCAGTTTATGCCATAGTGTCTCCAGGCATAAGACGAGACCGTGGGCATCCGGATGAGGGCGCAGCCGTCCGGGTTTAATAACCGGTGAATCTCATTTAATGTCTTTAACGGCTCAGGCATATGTTCAAAGGAGTGATGGAGCATGATGACATCATATTTACCGGTTAGGGCGGATATCTCGCCCTTGATTATTTTTACCCCACAATCCGATGCTATTTTATCTTGGACATACAAATCCACGCCGGTTAAGTTGCTGAATCCCCATTCTTTTAATCTCATGAGCAGGCGTCCATTGCCGCAACCCACGTCTAAAATCCTGGAGTCGAATAATGCCTGGCATTTGCTTAATTCAGGCAGGATGGGCGGCAGGGTGCTGACCAACGGAGCTAATCGGCCGATAATCCCTTTTCTATCTATGATGGATGCCGCCATCTTTTTCTTGAGGAATCGTCTGATAAAATTTCCCTTGGGTCCAATGGAATTAAAGGGCTGGTATTCGGCCGGGTAATATTTCGCAGTGTCCGGCGGTATCTCCTTTATCTGGAGACAGCCGCAGTTTGAGCATTCAAAGTATTCGAATTCATCTCTGGTGCCTAAGAGCATTTCCTTTGCCAGATAGGCCTTGTTTGGGCCGGCGTTGCCGCAAATCCTACAGGTTAGAGATACTGGAACTGTCATAATGTGAGCGTCTAATTCCCACTTATCAAATGGGGATAAAGGGGATTATTAGAACAACCCCCAGGCCCCCTTTATTAAGGGGGAGTAAGAGAGGGCGTTTCTTCGCGCCCTTTGTCCTCACCGGGTCACACCGGGACTTTTTGAGATTGCTCCTTTAGGGTCTTTGGGGATGCCCCGTTTAGTTTTCCTGGGGTGCTTGCTTTTGAGCAGGATATTAATCGGTACTTCGCTGATATTTACCCCGTGAATGGGCAATAGTTTGCGTAACTGTTGCTGGATGTAGCGCAGGGCCTGGTCGCTGAACAGGGCGCGGTTGTTCGTCATCAGGGTGATGGTCGGGGGGAATGAGCCGGTCTGGGCGACGTAGTATATCTTGGGAATCTGGGCGCCCCGATGAGCTACGGGTAATGACGCTTTTATCCGCTCGGCGACCTTGTTCAGAATCGGAGTGGGGATTGTTATGCCCACCTGCCGGTAGAGCTCCTGGCTCATCTGGATGATGGAGTCAACATTAAATCCGGTCTTGGCTGAGATGAAGACGATAGGCGCGAAGTTCATGGCCGGCAGGACGGTATTTAAATATTCCTGGTATTCGCCGGATAAGGTGGTTTTGGCCACCAGGTCCCATTTATTGACCGCAATGACGCATGGTTTGAAATTTTCTGTAATGGAATTGGCGATTTTCTTGTCCACCTCGGAGATTTTATCACGGGCATCAATCATAAAAAGCACCACATCCGCCCGCCGAATGGCTGATTCGGTTCTCTGCTGGCTGTAGATTTCCACGGCATCCTTTAATTTTTTCTTCTTGAGCACTCCGGCTGTATCAATCGCGATAAATTTCTGGCCGTCTTTTTCAAACAGGACGTCAATGGCGTCCCGGGTAGTGCCGGGAATCTCGCTGACAATAGTGCGTTCCTCATGGGCCAGGTTATTGACCAGGGTGGATTTGCCCACGTTGCGCTTGCCGGCAATAGCGATGGACAGGGGGCGTGGGGCGTTGGGTGCCATGGGTTGTGCGTTTTGCGTTGGCCCTAACGCTCTGGTTTTGGCGTCTTGTGTTTCAGGCGCCTGCCGCCCGACGCCCGACGCATCATGACTCCTTAGCTTTTCCCAGAGGTCGTCCAATCCTCTTTTCTGGAGGGCTGAGATGGCCAGGGGCTCGCCCCAGCCGAGCTTACGGAATTCACGAAGTCCTGATTCCAATTGCATGGTGTCGGCTTTATTGATACAGAGAAAAACCGGCTTATCCTGGTGGTGCAGGGATTTGCTGATTTCCATGTCCAGGTTGGTTACGCCGGTGCGGATATCGGCCAGGAAGATAATCAGGTCGGCTTCATTCAAGGCGGCATTTATCTGCTGGCGAATCTCGGCCCAGAATACTTTTTGCGATTTGGGCTCGAAGCCGCCCGTGTCAATCAATTCCACAGTCAATCCGTCCCGCGTGACCTCAGCCGAGATGCGGTCCCGGGTGGTGCCGGCAATGTCATCCACGATGGCCATCCGGCGCCGGGTCAGGGCGTTGAACAGGGTGGATTTGCCGACATTGGGCCGGCCGACGATAGCGACGATATTATGCATAAATTGCCCACCTATTAAGAAAATTCATCGCCACTAAGGCACAAAGACACCAAGAAGAAATTAATTAATTATTTTCTTCGTGACTTAGTGTCTTAGTGGCTGATTTATATTTTTTTATACTGCGATAAGACCTCTGATAAATCCTTCTGTTCAGGTTCGGTTATACCCAAGAATGTCACGCCTAAATAATATGTCTGTTTAGCGAATTTCTTCTCAGACCGGACGACCTTGCCTGTAAAAGGGTAATCTTGGTCAGCTAAACGCATAAACATCTTTATTTCGGTGCCGAGCGGCAATAATTTTTTACTGTCCAGCAGCAGGCCGGTGGCGCTGATGTTAACGGTCTGGGCAATGAGTTTATCGTTGCCGGCCTCATTTGTTTGTTTATATTCAAATGGGATAGGCAGGGTGAATCGGGTCATTCTGCGCCGTTCAATCAGGTAGAGTTTTTTCTCCTGGAACAGGTCCAGAAGCTTGCCGTCGAACTTATTGTCGCGGCCTTCTTCCAGGATAGCGATGGCCTGTTCGTGGGTCATGGCCTTTTTATAAGGCCGGTCCTGGGCCACCAGGGCGTCATAAACATCGGCAATGGCCAGAATCTTGGCCGAGACCGTCATCTGGTCTGATTTTAAGCCCGAGGGATATCCGGAGCCGTCCAGTTTTTCGTGGTGGGTCGAGGCGATATGTGGAATCTCGCGGAGTTCCCGGGCAAAGAACATATTATCCAATATTTCCTTGGTTCTATTTGCGTGGCGTTTCATTATAGCAAACTCTTCCGGCGTGAGTTTATCTGGTTTGAGCAGGACCCGGTCCGGCACTCCGATTTTACCCACGTCATGCAGGGCCGCGGAATAATCCAGCATTTTTAGCTCGGTCTCGTTAAAGCCAATGGCCTTGCCCAGGTTGATGGCATAACGGGCCACGCGCTCCGAATGGCCGGCGGTAGTCGGATCGCGGGCGTCAATGGCTGAGCCCATGGTTTTAAGGAAACTTTTGAGGGTCAGTTCTTGTTCCTGATATAGCTGGGCGTTTTCCACAGCCACCGCGGCCTGGGCGGCCAGGGCCATTATCAGCGCCTCGTCTTCCAGAGTGAAATTGCCGCGTCTTTTATTCAGGACCTGGAGAACCCCGACTGTTTCGTTCTTGTGATTGAGCATCGGGGCGGTCAGAATATTGCGTGTTTTGAAGCCGGTCTGTTTGTCTACCGCGGGATTGAAACGGCTGTCTTGATAGGCGTCCGGGATGCTGACCAGCGAAGAGTTCTTTACCGCGAATCCGGCGATGCCTTTATCGGCCGGGAATCTGATTTCCGAGGCCTCTTTTAACTGGGCCACCCGGGTGTAGAGTTCATTGGTATCGTAGTCCATCAGGAAGATGGAACTGCGTTCGGCGCCCAGGATGACCGTGGAATTTTCAATTATCAATTTGAGCAGGCGGTCGACATCCTTTTCGCGCATCAGGGCGCTGCTGATCTGCAGGAGCATGGTGAGTTTGTCAACCCTGATGGTGGAAGACATGGCCTTGTCAGTAGTGCATTTATCCATAAGGGTGTGTATACCTTATTCATCAAAGGAAATCAAGTAAACTGTCACATAAAATAGGTTTTATTTGACAATCTTGCAAAAATATGGCTGAATAATTACTATGAAAGTGGCTGATAATGTACCGGCTTTTAGTATCGCGGTGATTTCCCAGTTAACCGACACGCCAATTCGCATGCTCAGGGAATACGAAAAACAGGGATTAATCAAGCCCACCAAAATCAATGGGCGCCGGATGTATACGGGCTGTGAAGTGGGTTTTGTTAAGGATATCAGGTATTATCTGACCGAGCGGAGGATGACTATCAGCGGACTCAAGGAATTCTACCTGCGGGCCGGCTGCTGGGAAATCAAGCGCTGCCGTCGCCCCAAATGCCCGGCCTACGGTAATCTCAACAAGCAATGCTGGCAGGTGGTGAAAAACCATAAACAATGCAGTCCTGAAATCTGCCCGTTCTGCCCGCTTTTTATTATCAAGACAGGTGAAAAAAGTAACAAAGATAACAAGGCGATAAGCCCGCTGGCTTATCCGGAGAAATAATATATGCCAGAAAAAGTTATTGTTGCCTGTTCATCCTGCGCCACACAATATAACGTGGCCACCCTACAGCCTGGGGCTAAGTTCAAGTGCCAGAAATGCGGCACAATTAATGCCGTGCCGGCAGCGGTTCCCGCCCATACGGGCGAGGCTCGCCCAGCTTTAGCGGGGCGGCAAGCGGTTCCGGCCAGGCCGCAACTCAGACCCACGGTTAAAATGCCTGCGGCCGGGGTTAAACCACCGACGACTATCAGGCCTCCGGTCAAAGGAATGGGAATAAAACCATCCGGATTAAAAAAGGGTCTGCCGACGAGGAAACCGGCCGGAGATTCTGATGAAGAAGGCATGAATGGCCTTGAGATAAAAAAGAAGAGCAAGACGCCGCTCTTTATCGGCATTGGCATAGGCGTGGTTATTTTAGTGTTTATCATAATTGCCTTATCTTCAGGCGGCGGGAAGTCAGCTGAGGAGGAGGCCATGCTTAAAAAGGTGACGGAAGAAGCCAAGGAGAAAGAGAAAGCCGAGGCTGAAGAAGCGGAAAAAGCCGCCAAGAAATCCGAAGAAGAAAATAAGGCCGCCGCGGAAAAACCGGCTCCGGAGATGCGGAAAGAGCCGCCAGAGGCAAAGAAACCAGCCAAGGCATCCAAGCCTAAAATCAAGGATGAGATTGACGCAGCCATCAAAACGGAGATAGAGCCGATTCTTAAGAATCTGCGTAATCAAAGAGATGATGAACAAAAACCAAGCAAGGAAAAGATTATGGCCCATGGCAAAAAGGCCATGCCTATTCTGATTGAAGCCATCGGAGGCGCTGATGATTGGGCGGCCATGTATGCTTATGAGATGCTTTTGAAGATGACCAAGCGAAATCCGGATGATACCCAGAAGGTCAGCCAGATGATTGGTAAAGATGCACGCATAGACTGCCAAAAGGACTGGGAGGAATGGTGGTTTAAGAATAAAGAAAGTATTCCGGAGTAAGGCGGCTGATAGGGGTTCATTCCACCCAATAGTTTGAGGCTTCCTTGGTGATGACGATATCGTGCGGATGGCTTTCCTTAAGCGAGGCCGGCGAAATCCTGATAAATTTTGATTTGTTCCGCAGGGCATTTAAATCCTTTGAGCCGCAGTAGCCCATGCCTGATTTCAATCCTCCGACCAGTTGGTAAACCAGGTCGCTTAACGGTCCGTGTGAAGGGGTCTGGCCTTCAATACCTTCGGGGACCAGCTTAGATTTTTCTATAATGGCTTCCTGGCCATAGCGGTCTTTACTTCCTTTAATCATTGCGCCTTCAGAACCCATGCCGCGATAGACCTTGTAAGGCCTGCCTTTGAACAGGAAAACCTCTCCCGGGCTTTCGTTGACCGCGGCGAACAATCCGCCGATCATGACCGAAGATGCGCCTAAAGCCAGGGCCTTGGTGATATCGCCGGAATGCCTGATACCGCCGTCCGCGATAACCGGAACCTTATATTTAGCTGCGGCCTTGGCGCATTCATAAACTGCGGTGCCTTGCGGCACGCCCACACCGGCAATTATCCGGGTGGTGCAAATGGAGCCGGGCCCAATGCCGACTTTGACGCCATCAGCGCCGGCTTTTATCAGGTCTATGGTTCCCTCAGCCGTGGCTACGTTACCGGCGACCACGTCTATCTTGAAATGCTTCTTGATATTCCGGACGGTATTGATGACATTGGCCGAATGGCCATGCGCCGTATCCACCACCAGAACATCTACGTTAGCCGCGATAAGTTTTTCCACGCGAGCCATATCATTGACGCCGACGGCCGCGCCGACAACCAGCCGGCCATGCTTATCACGGCAGGCATTGGGGAATTGCAATGTTTTGTTTATGTCCTTAATTGTAATCAGGCCTTTGAGAATATAGTCCTTGTCCACGAGCAGGAGTTTTTCCACCTTATTCTTATGGAGGATTTGCTTGGCCTGCTCCAGGGTGGTATTGGGGATGGCGGTAATGAGGTGTTCCTTGGTCATTACCTCGGAGATTTTCTTGTCATCTGATTTCTGGAAACGCAGGTCCCGGATAGTCAGGATGCCCACCAATTTCTTGCCGGTAATCACAATGGGAATCCCGGAGATATGATGGTCGGCCATAATCTTTTTGGCCGTCTTGATGGTCTCGTCAGGCGCCAGGCAAACCGGGTCAGCGATGACGCCGCTGGCCGAACGTTTTACCTTAGTCACCTCTCTGGTTTGTTCGTCAATAGAAAGATTCTTGTGGATGATGCCGATGCCGCCCTCTTGGGCTAAAGCAATGGCCAGATTCGCCTCGGTGACCGTGTCCATTGGCGAGGAGACAATCGGGATATTGAGTGGAATATGGCAAGAGAACAGGGTTTGGGTATTAGTTTCCGCAGGAATAATCTCGGACTTCTGGGGCACTAAAAGAATGTCGTCAAAGGTGATGCCTTCGTTGATAAACTTGCTATCCATGAATACCATATAGCCGGGTTATTATAAGATGTCAAGAAATTAGAATATTTTCCTGAATATCTTCGTCAAGGCAATGCCTCGGTGGCTGATGCGGTGCTTGAGCCGGGCTGGGAGCTGGCCGAAGGTAAAAGAGGCTGGATATTTGAAGTTAGAGTTTGTAAGTTTAGGGATGAAAACCGGGTCGTAGCCGAATCCGTTTTTCCCGGTCGACTTCAGGGCTATCCGGCCAGAGCAGGTGCCCTGCGCACGGGCAATAATCCTGCCTTCTGGTGAGGCAATCACGGCTGAGCATCTGTATCGGGCAATCCTTTTGGACATCGGCAGGCCTTGTAATTTAGCCAGGAGTTTTTGGTTATTGTCCCGATGAGTCGCATTTCGGGTGTTGCCTCGGGAAGCATAGCGCGCCGAATATATGCCCGGCTGCCAGTTTAGCGCCTTGATTTCTATCCCTGAGTCTTCTGCCAAAGTAGGTAATCCGGTATAGCGCGCCCAGGTAAGGGCTTTTTTGACGGCATTGGCCAGGTAGGTTTTGCCGTTTTCTTTTACCGGAGGGGCGTCTGGATATTTGTATAACGGGATAAACTTGATGTGAACCTTTGGCGGATTAAGCTGCCGATAGATAGCCATAATCTCCCTGACCTTGTGGCGATTCTTGGTGCCGAGGATAATGGTTAGTTTCTTATTCATTAGTTATTAGACATTAGTCGTTTTGTTTCCGGCTGTCAAACATTCTTGACTCATTATACTAATATAATTATATTATTCAATCTATGGAGAATCGTTATTTGAATTTGGAGAAGAAAGATAAGAAATACCTGTGGCATCCGTTCACCCAGATGAAGGATTGGATATCCAGCGATATTGTGATTGTTGAACGCGCCAGAGGTAATTATCTGTATGATACCGGAGGCTGGAAATACCTGGACGGGATTTCTTCACTTTGGTGCAATGTTCATGGGCATCAGGTCAAGGAGATTGACCGGGCCATCAAGGCGCAACTATCCAAAGTGGCTCATTCCACGATGTTAGGGTTGTCTAATGTCCCGGCTATTGAACTGGCAGAGGAGCTTATCAGGATTGCTCCAAAAGGGTTAAGCCGCGTATTTTATTCGGACAGCGGTTCAACCGCCGTAGAGATTGCGCTCAAGATGGTATTCCAATACTGGCGCCAAGCCAAACGTTCTACGCGCTATGCTAAACGGAAAACCAAATTCCTGACCTTTGTTAATGCCTATCACGGCGATACCATTGGTTCTGTGAGTTTAGGCGGGATGGAGTTATTCCATAAGACATACCAGCCGTTATTATTCAAGACGATCAAGGCGCCGGCACCTTATTGCTATCGATGCCCCTGCGGGATAAATGTTCAGCCGTGTCAAATGGAATGTTTGGCTGAGGTGGAGCGATTAATAAAACGGCATCATAAGGAATTAGCCGGGGTGGTGATTGAGCCGCTGGTCCAGGGCGCGGCCGGAATGATTACCCAGCCGAAAGGATTTATCAGGCGTCTGAGGCAACTCTGCACTAAATATGATATTTTGATGATAGCCGATGAGGTGGCTACCGGATTCGGCCGGACCGGGCGGATGTTTGCCTGTGAGCACGAGAATGTTACGCCCGATATTATGACGGTTGCCAAAGGCATTACCGGCGGCTATCTGCCTCTGGCGGCCACGTTGGCTACGGAAAAAATATTCAATGGATTCATGGGTGAATTTTCCGCCAAAGGCGGATCCGCCTCTGGCGGAAAGGATAACAAGACCTTTTTCCATGGACATACGTATACAGGCAATCCACTGGCTTGTTCGGCGGCGCTGGCGAACTTACGGATATTCCGTAGGGAAAAGACGCTCCAAAAACTTCAGCCCAAGATAAGGATGCTTAAAGAGGGATTACAGAAACTATACGAGTTCAATAATGTCGGCGATATCCGCCAGCGCGGATTTATGGCGGGCATAGAATTGGTCAAGAACCGTAAGACTAAAGCGCCGTTTGGTTGTGAGAAACGAATAGGACATAAGGTGATTATGGAAGCGCGAAAACGCGGTGTAATGTTAAGGCCGCTCGGAGATGTAATTGTTTTGATGCCGCCACTAAGTATTACAATCAAGGAATTGAAGTTGTTGTTGCAGGCAGTCTGTCAATCCATCAGAGTGGTGATGAATCACTTAAGTTCGTAAGAGAGGGTAATCTTGCCATTGCCGGTAGCCTGGCCTTGAGCGCTTCCTTTAGTACAGGGCTGATTTCCGTCAAGGGTGATGTCTCCGGTCAATTCAACCTTGGTAAATCGGCCTTTCTTTATGGCGAAAACAGCGGTTCCCTTGAGGGTCACTTCAATATTCATTCCGTTGTCTTCTCCCTTAAGCGTCCCGTTAAGTTCAATAACGGCAGAATCGGACTTCACTTCCTTGAGCAGGCATTTAAGAGCTCCGCTGCTGAAACGGGCGTTGATGCCCACCTCGGTGCAACCGTGCGATATGGTCCGCCTTTTATGGTTGCTGAAATTGAATATGCGCGGCACTGATTCCGAAGGCACTTCCCATTCGGATTTAGTCTGGATTTCTTCCTGGGGGAGAATCAGGGCGAACCGGTGTTCATCTATGGAAATAAACGCTTTGATTGAGTCCGTAATCTGGCTGGCCGGACCCTGGCCGACCGGGGTAATGGTTCCGTCAGATTCAATAACTATTTTCTTGCCGTCCAGCGGCTCTGTTTTGGCGTTCTGGGATGATTTGCTGATGTAATATTTGGAAGAGCGATAATTACGCTCCAGGCGGGTAATCTGCCCGTCGGTGATTTTTACTATTTTCTGTTCTATTTCCTGCTGTAATTTAGAGTACAAAGGTATGGCCGGGTGCTTGGGGATAGATGGCACTCCGACATTGGCATTTGCTTCGAGTTTATAAATGATTACTTCCTTATCGCCTTCTTTTATAAGGTATTTTAGGGCGTATGCCTTGGGTGAATCGGCCGATTCCAGCCAGGTCAGGGAAGCAGTAGCGGATAGTGCGATAACTAGCAAAATTAACCCGAGTAATAATTTCTTATTCACCCCGTTAGAAGCGTCCAATAACGAGGAGCCAGACCTAATTAAAGTATTATTTTCACGCGTGTGTTCGCTTCTAACGGGGTTCATGATTTTTACTCCTGAGAATTATTAATCGCCTGGGCCGTATGTTCCGGTTCTATTCCCGCGGGGTTTCGTTTAGGGATAAATAAAGAGATAATGATTAGAATCGCCCCGATGGTTATATAAGTATCAGCCAGATTGAAAATAGGCCAATTAATCATGTAAAAATCAATAAAGTCGCGCACGGCTTTATAGGCAATCCGGTCATATAAATTGCCCAAAGCGCCGGCCAGAATCAATCCGAAAGCGACAGCCAGCAATATATTCAGTTTGGGTGAAGGTTCTGAAGCCGAATCGTCCTGGTTTTTCTCCCCGCTGAACAGGTTGATATATTTAAACATCAGAATAATAAGCGGGACGGCCAGAGCCGGAATAATCAGGAATAAAACAGAGCCCTGCTGGAATAATCCCCAGATAATGCCTTTATTGAGAACGGGCTTAAAGCGTAGCACGCCGGAGATGATATCTGTAGGGGTAATGGTGGCGGTGAGATGTTTGGTGATTAAATCACCGGCGGTTCCCAAGATGGCAACGAGAAAAAAGACAAACCATCTCATGAAATTAGTGCTTCTCCACAGATTCCTGGCATTTGACGCAGAGACGGGCATAGGGAATAACTTTTAACCGATTTTCGGCTATAGGGGTAGAGCATTCTTCGCAAATACCATAGGTCTTGTTTTCTATACGCTCCAGGGCCTCGTCTACTTCCTTTACTTCGATGTCCTCGCCTTCCAGGATTCCCAATGAAAAGTCTTGTTCGAAGGTGTCGCTCCCGGCATCAGCCAGATGGATGGGCAGGTTGGAAAGGTCGCCGCTGGCATCACGTCCGGACTTCTTCAGGGAATTGTTTTCGATTTGTCCCATTCCATCGCGCAGGATGGCTTTTATCTTCATGAGCCGGCTCTGGAATTCCTTTAATCTGGCGCTATTGAACGGAGTTTTTGCTTCCATCGGCATATCCTTTGATGTTTTACTTGCAGACCGCGCCCGTCCCGCAGTTCGGCGGGATTTAAAGGCCCTTTTCTTTTTTACCATCAGTCTGTTTTTGTTTTATAATCGTATTTAAGCGGGCGATATTTTTCTTTAACTTCCTGATTTCGGTGTGATTCTGGACAACATCTGTAACCTGGCGACAGCGCAGGCGGAAATATTCCTTTTTGGTGTTCTCGAGTTCAGTGATTAACTCGGCCATATCCTTTTGTTTCATCTCTTTTACTGTCAGCATAAGATTATATTCTAATCCTTCCGGATAAGAGTCCCGTCAAGGCGGGTTTCTAATGTATTCGTTTAACCAATTTAGTGTTAAATGGCATCTTATGAGCCACGCTGTTAAAAATCTTACGGGCGATATCCTCGTTCACGCCGTCCACCTCAAATAAAACCGTGCCTTTTTTCACTACAGCCGCATAATATTCGGGCTCACCCTTGCCGGTGCCCATTCTGGTTTCGGCCGGCTTAGCGGTAATCGGCTTGTGCGGGAATATTCTTATCCAGAATTTTCCTGTGGGCGGCATTTGGTGCGTAATTGCCACCCGGCCGGCTTCTATCTGCTGGGCTGAGAGCCAGCCGAGTTCCATGCACATCAATCCGTATTCGCCGAAGGCCACATAATTGCCCCGTTGGGCTACGCCCTTCATTGTGCCTCTCTGCCATTTGCGGTATTTTATCCTTTTGGGCATTAACATAAATAGATTCCTTTAAGCGTTTGGTTTCTGTTCTCCGGTTGTATTCTCACTAAGACGGGGCGCGGGAGCCGCCGGCGCCGCGGTTTGTACCGGAGATATCACCGGCTTGGAGATTGGAGCCATAACGCCACGCGGCGCGCCCAATGCCTGGGCTAAAGGCTTTTTGGACCGGTCAATCTCGCCTTTATAAATCCAGACCTTAACGCCAACTGTCCCCTTGCTTAAGGTGGCGGTAGAACGGGCATAATCAATATCCGCCTTAAGGGTATGCAGCGGCACTTTACCTTTATTCAATGATTCTGTCCGGGCGATTTCCGCGCCGCCGATACGTCCGGCGATTCTTATCTTTATGCCCAGTGCTCCGGCGGCCATCACGGTTTCAATAACTTTATGCATTATCCGGCGGTGATGAGATTGTTTTTCCAACTGCTGGGAAATGGAATCGCCCACTAGCTGGGCGCTTAATTCCGGTTTCAGTACTTCAATCACCTTCAAATCCATAACCTTACCCTTGCATAGTTTAACCAGGTCTTCGGTCAGCTTATCCGCCTTGACACCGCGCCGGCCGATGATATATGACGGCTTGGCACAATAGACAATCACGATGGTCTTTTCCAGATTACGTTCGATTTCTACCTTCTGGAGCCCGGCAAAACTATATTCCTTTTTGATGAACTTGCGGATTCTTTCGTCTTCCACGGCTAATCTGCCGTAGTCTTTTTTATTGGCATACCAGCGGGAAATCCAATCCTTGTTAATGCCGATTCTTAATGCCAGAGCCGATACTTTTTGTCCCATAATTATTTGGTTTTACTTTCCTTTTCATTCTCGGCCGGCGCCTTTGGGCGTTTTGCCGCCGCTTCAGGGCGGGCCTGGCCGGATGGTTTGGCGGGTTGCGCAATGGTTTTTAATACCAGGGTGATATGGGAGGTTCTTTTCTTCACCTGAGACGCACGTCCCATAGAGGCCGACCTCCAGCGCTTGAATGCCGGACCGTCGCACACTTTTATTTCGCTGATGTATAAATTATCCGGAGTTATATTTACGTCTATGTTCGTGGCGTTAGCCACCGCTGAATTAACCATTTTAAGCAGGAAATACGATGAGCGCTTGGGGGTGTATTTCAGAATCCGCTGCGCTTCCGGGACAGACTTGTTGCGGAGCATATCCACCACATAGCGCGTCTTACGCGGCGCGCTTCTGACTGATCTTAAAATAGTCTTGTATTCCATTATTCTTCAACCTCTGCCTTTTTCAGGCCCGGATGCCCGCGGAAAAATCTGGTCAGTGCGAATTCGCCCAGTTTATGGCCGACCATATCTTCGGTTATAAAAACCTTGATGAATTTATTGCCGTTATGAACCATAAAAGTATGGGAAACAAATTCCGGCAAAACCGTGGAGCGCCTAGACCAGGTCTTTATCGGATCGTGGCCCCGGGTTTCTTTCTGCTTAACCACTTTGGCCATCAGTTTAGTATCCACAAACGGACCTTTTTTAATTGAACGGCTCATGGCGTTTAATAATATCCTTCCTTTGCCATCCCGCCTTAGCGGGATAGAAATAGATTATTTCCTTCTTCTAATAATAAAAGAACTGCTCGGCCTGCGGCGTTGGCGGGTCTTGCCGCCTTTAGCCGGTTTGCCCCATGGTGAACAGGGATGGCGTCCGCCGCCGGACCTTCCTTCGCCGCCGCCCATCGGATGTGAAACCGGGTTCTGGGCCGTGCCTCGGACCGTGGGTCTTATTCCCACCCAGCGCTTACGTCCGGCCTTGCCCAGCCAGACAGTGGCGTATTCCGGGTTGCTCACCTGTCCGAGAGTCGCGCGGCATTCCACGTGCACCTTCCGGATTTCGCCGCTGGGCAGTTGGAGCTGGGCATAATCGCCTTCCTTGGCCATCAGTTTGGCAAAAGAGCCGGCGCTGCGTACCATCTGCCCGCCCCGGCCCTGGTATAATTCAACATTATGTATAATCAATCCTAACGGAATGTTTTTAATGGGCATGGTGTTGCCGTTCTTCGGCTCCACCTTTTCACCGGACATGAGAATCTCGCCGGCCCGGACATCCTTAGGCGCCAGAATATACCGTTTCTCGCCGTCCTTATAGCAGAGCAGGGCGATAAAGGCCGACCGGTTCGGGTCGTATTCTATGGATTCCACCTTGGCCGGGATATTGTCTTTATTGCGCTTAAAATCTATGATCCGGTATTGGTGCTTGTTGCCGCCGCCGATATGACGGCAGGTAATCTCGCCCTGGTTATTGCGCCCGCCGGTCTTCCGGAGCGATACCAGTAAGCTCTTCTCCGGCGGCTTTTTGGTCAGGATGGAATAATCCACCACCGATGCCGACCTGCGCCCCGGGCTGGTTGGTTTGTATAATCTTAGTGCCATATTTTATATCTCTATCCGGTAACCCTCTTTTAGGGTGACCATTGCTTTTTTCCAGTTCTTCCGCTGTCCCGGACGGAATTTATATATCTTGACCTTTCCCCTGACATTAATGGTTCGGACGCTGTCCACCTTAACCGGGAAAAGCTCTTCAATCGCGACTTTGATGGAATCCTTATTGGCCAATTCGTCCACCATAAAAGAATAAATATGCCGCTGTTTGGCGAATTCGGTTTTCTCTGTCAACAAGGGTTTCTTGATGACGTCATAGGCTGACTTTTTCATAGGCATTTAGCGCTGACTAGGGCGCTGATTTAAGTCTTTCTTACAGATATCAGATGCTCCAGGGCTTCCTTAGTGAGCATCAGCCTCTGGTATTTTATCACGTCAAAGGCGTTCAGGTCCGTCACCGGCATTAACTTAATGCCCGGCAGATTGC
>Ga0208373_1001776_pt1 | contig 26753 bp, 28 predicted proteins | sample RifOxyC2_FD_184036 | JGI IMG/M metagenome (GOLD analysis project Ga0208373, IMG submission 184036) | Soil microbial communities from Rifle, Colorado - Rifle Oxygen_injection C2 (SPAdes) | ecosystem: Environmental > Terrestrial > Deep subsurface > Rock core/Sediment | place: Rifle, Colorado... | reverse complement strand
AAAAGGAACTGCTGTTTTATCTTTTTCTTTTTCTTCAATTGTTCTTTCATCACTAATAAGTAGTGTGATACCTTTTGTTAGGTAAGCTTGTTGACGTAAATGATCAATAATAAATTTCCATTCGTATTCAGTAGTTTCAAAAATAGTAGGATCAGCTTGAAAGGCAATAGTAGTACCAGTTTTTTTGGTGGTACCAATTGCTTTTACTTTGTCTTTTGGTTCACCTATTTCATAATTTTGTTCCCAAATCTTGCCGTCACGATAAACAGTGGCTTTCAAATGAGTGGACAAAGCGTTGACAACAGAAACACCTACACCATGCAAACCACCAGAGACTTTGTAGCCACCACCTTCTTCACCAAATTTACCACCAGCATGAAGAGTAGACAGAACTAGTTGCAAAGCACTTACTTTTTTTACAGGGTGCATATCTACCGGAATACCACGACCATTGTCAATAACTTCTATCCAAGAATTTGGTAATAATTTTATTTCAATGACATCACAATATCCAGCCATAGCTTCATCGATAGAGTTGTCGACTACTTCCCAGATAAGATGATGTAAACCTTGAGCGCCAGTAGAACCAATATACATACCTGGTCTTTTGCGGACAGCTTGTAAACCTTCCAAAACCTGAATATTTTTAGCACTATAAGAAGATGTTTGAGTACTTTTTACCATAGAAACACTTGTTAATTTTTGAGTTTTAATTCTTTATTACGGATACAATTGTAGCATATGTATGTGTAAGAGTAAAGAGGAGTTTGTAGGATACGAAATACGAAATTTGCGAAATTACGAAAGTGATTGTCTTATTTTATTTTGATAAACAAATTAACTCATTAACTAATTAACAAAAACGTGTTATAATATTTGTACATAAATTAAATAAAAAATGTCTGTTATGTCTAAAAAAGAAAAATTTGAAGGTTATATAGATACGTCAGGAGATTTTTCTAATGCTAGCTTAAAAAGAGCTGAGTTTTATTTAACACATAAAATTTTGTTTAAAAAAATTATTATTGGTATTTTGATTTCCTGGGGAAGTTTTTCTATTTTATTTGGTTTATTCTTTTGGGGTAAATATTTCTTTTTTGATTATCAACAAGATAATATCAATGTCTATAACATGGTTAACACAGGTGTTTCAAAGGCTATTTTACAAAAAAACAAACCTGTGGATTTACAAATTTCTAATAAATACATTTTTGCGAGTTCCAAAGACAAATATGATTTTGCAGTAGAAGTAGCTAATCCAAATAAATATTGGATAGCTAATATTACTTATAAATTTTATTATGACAATGGTCAGACTGAACACATGGAAGCTGTTTTTTTACCTGGGGACAGTAGATTTTTACCAGTTTACGGTGTGGAATCCATGGACATAGTACCAAATAATATCAAATTTCAATTGATAGATGTTTCTTGGCAAAGAGTGGATGTTCATGACGTTTTTGATACTATAAATTATATTTCAGAAAGAGTAAATATTTCTATTGAAAATATAAATTTTGAATCTTTTGGTACAGGTTCCAATGTGGGAAAGTTGCTTAGTTTTGATGTTGTCAACAATACTTTGTTTGGTTATAAAACTATAGACCTGGTGGTTGTCTTGCGTAGTAATGGTGAAGTTGTAGGTCTAACACCTTTACAAATATCTAATGTGGAGGCTTTATCTAGCCAAAATATTAGTCTCTCTTTATTTAACAATAATTTAATGGTAGACTCAATAGAGTTACAGCCTGTTTTAAATGTTTTTGATGATAGTATCTATTTGTCATTGTAAGAATGTATGTTTAATTTTTTGAAAGTTAATTGGAGGAATTTTGATTGGATTTTATTTTTTTCAGCTTTTGTTTTATCTTTGATTGGTCTCGCTACTATTTATAGTGTAGATTTGTCACGTGGTGTAGCTTTGGAATTGACTTCAAAACAGATGATTTCTTTTGGGTTAGCCATAGCTATTTTTTTTGTGGCATCTGTGATGCACGTTTCTTTTTATGAATCAGCTGCTAGGCCTGTTTATTTTTTGGCTTTAATTTTGTTGGTTAGTGTTTTGTTTTTTGGTGCTACTATTCGTGGTACGACTGGTTGGTTTAGATTTTTGGGTTTTTCATTTCAACCTGCTGAATTTGCGAAAGTTGCTATTGTGATGCTATTGGCTTGGCGTATAGAAAGGCAGGCTAGGAGATTTGATAAGTGGCAGTTTGTAGTAGTTATGTTTACACTGACACTTTCTTTGGTATTTTTGATTTTGTTACAACCGGATCTTGGATCAGCTTCTATTTTGCTTGGTGTTTGTTTTGGTTTGTTAATTTTGGTTGGTACTAAAAAGAGATATATCTTTGGTATTATTGCTTTGGCTATTTTGGCAGGTGTGATTGGTTGGTTTTTTGTTTTTCAAGATTATCAGAAAGATCGTGTCATGACTTTTATTGATCCGACACGTGATCCTCTTGGTTCTGGTTATAATGTTACTCAATCAATTATTGCTGTTGGTTCGGGACAATTTTTGGGTAGGGGTTTGGGTTTTGGTTCTCAAAGTCAGCTTCACTTTTTACCAGAAGCTCAGACTGACTTTATTATTTCTGTTATTGGTGAAGAATTGGGATTTGTTGGTTTTTTTATTGTTTTAGTATTGTATTTTGTTCTTTTGTGGCGTTTGGTTAATATTGCTTATAAAGCAAAAAATGATTTTGGAGCTTATGTGTCGTTGGGGGTTAGTCTTGTCTTTTTGTCGCATATTGTCGTCAATATTGGTGCTGCTATGGGACTTTTGCCTGTAACAGGGGTTACTTTGCCATTTTTGAGTTATGGTGGTTCTTCTTTGATTATCAACTTTTTGCTTTTGGGTATTGCCGAGAGTTCAGCACGTTCTGTCTAAGTGTGGTATAATAACGTTGAATTTGAGTTAGAACATTTTTGTGTAGTTATTTGGCTAAATAAAGATGTCCTTTCTACTATTGTTCCACTGTCTCATTGATCCATTGTCACATTGAGTTTCCCCTTTTTTTGTCAGTGAAACAATGGTACAATGGAACAATTTGAATATATATGTATTTGTAAATAGTTTTTGGTTTAAAGGGTATTTGCTTTAAAAAGACTTTATTTACACCCTAGGGCTTGACTAATTTAAGCTTTTTTGTTATATTTCTTTCGCTTTTATATGTTTGAAAAATCAAGACTCTCACAAATTATAGAACCTTTACGTTCACAGTTTATGATAATGAAGGAGTGTCTAGCCTGCAAAGGCCAGATTTCTGATAAAAGTATAAAAATTGTAGCAGAAGAAGACAATTCTTATATGCTACATCTAGCGTGTCCACATTGTCAGAATTCTCTAGTATTGGTAGCTTCTGTCAATGATATAGGTGTTGGTTTGGTGGGTATGATGAGTGATCTAAATTATGATGATGCCAAAAGACTTTATACCAAAGAACCAATTGATGAGGATTATTTGCTTGATGCTTATCAGACATTACACAAAATTTCATTTAATAAATATTTAAATTTTTAAAAAATAGCAGTTATGACATATTCATTACAAGCTCAAAAGAGAAGTGGCAAAGATGCCTCAAGTATACGTGCTCAAGGTTTTGTACCTGGTGTAGTTTACGGTCCAGATCGTGAACCTGCTTCTGTAAGTGTAAAAGCTACAGAATTACAAAAAATTTACAACGAAGCTGGTGAATCAACTTTGCTTGATTTTACTTTGGATGGAGAAAAAACTGTAAAAGTTCTTATTCAAGATTTGCAATATTCTCCTGTAAAAGGAAATATTACTCATGTTGATTTTCGTCAAATTCAAATGGGAGTTGAAATGGAAGCAACTGTTGAATTGGAATATGTAGGTCTAGCACCTGCTGTAAAAGAACTTAGTGGTACTTTGTCTATCATGAAAGATTCTTTGGATGTAAAATGTTTACCTGAAAAATTGGTTACATCTATTCAAGTTAGTTTGGATGGTTTGAAAACTTTTGATGATGCTATTTATGTCAAAGACATAAAATTACCAGAAGGTGTTTTTTCTACAGAAGATGCTGAATTGTTATTAGCTAAAGTAGTAGCTCCTTTGTCTGAAGAAGCACAAAAAGCTATGGAAGAAGGTAATACTGGTAGTATTGAAGATATCAAAGTAGAAGAAAAAGGTAAGAAAGAAGAAGAAGGTGCTGCTGCAACTGAAAAATAATTTGTTTGTATTTTATAAGAACTCCCAATTTTTTGGGAGTTTTTTATTGCAAAAAAAATCTAACATCTATTCAGATTTATTTGTTGACTTTCAAGCTTTTCAATAATATGCTAAACTATATATCATCTTAACAAATAAAATTTTATGATTTTCAAAAGATATAAAGCCAATATTTTGAATTATAGAGTAATCTATATTTTAGCTGGTATTATTTTTATTGCTGGTTTAATTTTGTTAGCAATATTTGGTAATGATTATTTTAACAAAAAAAGATTGTCTAAAGTGGTAGAAATAGACTCACAAAATGTAGCAGAAATTGATACTGTTGTTAGCACAACTTGTAGATTTACTAGACTTTTAGATGGTGTTTGCGTTGATACTGAAGATGATACCAATCCTGAGTTAGTAGCTATGATGATAGAAAATCATACAGAGGCTAGACCACAATCTGGTTTGGCTTATGCTTCTGTTGTTTATGAAGCACCTGTGGAAGCTAATTATTCTAGATTTTTAGTTATCTTTCCTAAAGATGCTAATGTGCAAAAGGCGGGACCTGTTCGTAGTGCTAGACCATATTATCTAGATTGGGTTCGTGAATATGGTAATGATGTTTTGTATATGCATGTGGGTGGTTCACCTGATGCTATAGCTATAATCAAAAATTCTAGCAATAATATTTTTGATTTTGATGAATTTTTTAATGGACCTTATTTTTGGAGAAGTACTGATAGATATGCACCACATAATGTGTATACTTCTAGTGCTAATTGGCAAAAAGCTTGGGACAAATATGGTACCAAAGAAAATACGGATTTCGAATCTTGGAAATTTAGGGATATTGGCAATTGTGAAGGTCTTGATGAAGAGTGTGTAAATGAAATTACTGTTTCATTTTTGCCACCAACTTATCAGGCTACTTGGAAATATAGTAGTAGCACCAGAAAATATGCTCGTTATCAGATAGAAGGTCGTCATCTTGATCAAGATGGTACAGCGATTGAAGCTGATACTATCATTGTCCAAAAAGTGAAGAGTGTTGTATTGGATAATGTTGGTCGTTTGAAAATAGATACTATTAGTAGTGGCGAAGTAATTGTTTTTCAAAATGGTCATAAAGAAGAAGGTACTTGGGAAAAAGAAACTGTGACGGGTCGTACTAAATGGCTAGATAAAAGTGGCAATGAAATACCTTTGAAATCTGGGAAGATTTGGATTGAGGTGGTGAATGAACGTGGGGATGTTAGTTGGAAATAGTTTTTTGTTATGTGATATGTGTTACTTGATGATGACTAATCTGTCTAAACCTGCCAAATCTTTTTTCACTTCAATATTACTTTCAGGTAAATATTTTTTTATTAAGATTTTTATTTTGTCGGTTTGAGTGGGATCTATTTCGAGGAATGAGGAAAGGGGAACCCTCCCAGATGGCGGGTAAGTGTGGAATGTGGCTATTTGTTTTAGAAGTTCTTCGTAGAGTGCTAATCCGTCATTATCTGCAACAAGAGCGAGTTTCGGTTCTTTTTGTATCGACGGTTCTTGTTTGAATTGTTGTTCTGTTATGTAGGGAAGGTTGGCAGTTATAATAAGTTCAGTGTTCTTAGTTCTTAGTTCAGAGAGTTGGAATATTGGTTCTAATAAATTGCCATGTAAAAATTCTGTTTCAACGTTGTGTTTTTGGGCATTCTTTTTTGCAACGCACAAAGCTTTTTTTGAAACGTCAATTGCTATTATTTTTGGTGGATTGATAAATTGACCCGCCGGGTTGGGGCGGGGAAATTTGTCTGAAACATTGGTAACGAAATTCGCTCCGCTCATTTCGTCATTCCTTTTTTGTATAGATTTCAAGATAGAAATTGGAATACATCCAGAACCAGTACCTACATCAACCAAAAGTATTTTGTTGTGATTAGGTGATAAGGTGTTTAGGTGTTTGATTGTTTCTTCTACCATAAGCTCTGTGTCTGGTCTTGGTACAAGTACATTTTTGTTTACCAGAAAATCAAGCCCAAAAAATTCTTTGTGTCCAACTAGATAAGCTACGGGAATATTTTTTTGTCTTTGTTTGACTAGATGTTCAAATTTTATTTTTTGCCAAAAATTTATTTCAAAATCTGGATTTGTAAACAAAAACTCACGTGATTTTTTTATTACGTGAGCTAGAAGAATTTCAGCGTCGAGTTGGTTGATTTTTTTTGAAGAAGTTGTTACTAGTTTTTGCACTCTTTGTTTCATGTAAAAAGAATTTTAAAAAAATAGGAATGGCAAACGTAAGTTTGCTGAGTTGTATTGTATAGGGCGAACTTACGTTCGCCATTCCTTACAATGAATTTTCTAAGATATTTTAATTGTCTTGCTCAGCATAATCAGCCAAACGCATCTTTTCAATAATTTCTTCAATATTACCATCAAGAATCTTGGCGATATTGTTCCAACTTTCTTTGATTCTGTGATCAGTAATTCTATCTTGAGGATAATTGTAGGTACGGATTTTTTCACTGCGGTCGCCAGTTCCAATTTGGCTTTTACGTTTGGCACTAGCTTCGGCTTCACGCTTTTCTCTTTCTACTTCATAAAGACGAGAACGAAGGACACCCATAGCTTTTATTCTATTTTGTTGTTGAGATTTTCCATCCTGACATTGGACAATGGTTCCTGTTGGTATGTGGACGATACGCACGGCTGAGTAAGTCGTGTTGACACTTTGTCCACCGTTGCCACCTGCACAAAAAGTATCGATACGAAGATCTGAATCTTTGATTTCAAATTCTTTTTCTTCTACTTCTGGCATGACAACAACACTAGAAGTTGAGGTGTGGATACGTCCAGATTTTTCAGTTTCTGGAATTCTCTGTACACGATGAACACCCATTTCATATTTCATATCTTTGTAAACATTTCTGCCTTCGATTGAAAAGATAACTTCTTTGAAACCACCAATCCCAATTTGGTTGGAGTCTATTAGAGTTGTTTTCCAACCTTTGCTATCGGCGTATTTCATATACATACGCATAAGTACGCCAGCAAAAAGAGCAGCTTCGTCGCCACCAGCACCACCGCGTATTTCGACGATTACATTTTTTTTGTCCATTGGATCTGTTTCTCTAGTCATCTCAGATAGTTCTTCTTCTAGTTTTTCTTTTTTGATTTTTGTTTCTTCCAAATCTAGCTTTGCCATCTCGACTAAATCCGCATCTTCTCCTGCTAAGATTATTTCTTCATTATCTTTCAAATTACTTTCTATTTTTTCTAATTCTTTGACTTTTTCTGCAACCATTTTTAAGTCATCATATTCTTGAGCTGCAGTTTTCAGTTTATTTTGGTCAGCAATAATAACAGGGTTTTGGAGATCTTGTTCTAGTTTATTGTATTTGTTTTTGAGATCAATATACTTCTGTAACATATTTTTTTAAATAAATTGAGATTAATAGAGATAATGTTGAGATAATTATAACAAAATGCTTACAAGGCCAACAAGGCTTGCAAATTGTATTGCCTTTCAAGCCTTTTTGGCTTTTCAGGCTCTTTTGAGCCTTGTACAAAAAAACAGGCCAAAGTAGGACCTGTTTTTGTAATATTTTAGAACTATTTTTCTGAAGTTTCTTTTTTTGCAGCACGAGCAACACTTTTTGCTTTTTTACCTTTACGTACACCAGCTACAGCAGCTTGTTTGCCCATTTTTTCTTTGAATTTTTCTACACGACGAGCAGTGTCGACTAGAACTTGTTTTCCAGTGAAAAATGGATGAGAAGCTGAAGAAATTTCCATTGTGATTTCAAAATAAGTAACACCGTCTACTACGCGAGTTTTGTCAGATTTCAAAGTAGATGTAGTAAAAAATTCAGCACCACAAGAAGTGTCTATAAAAACGACTGGGTTAACTGATGGGTGGATGTTTTTTTTCATATATAAACGCTGATTTCCGCGGATAATTAAGCTGATAGACGCGGATTTAGTTTTTTAATAGCGAGTGGATTATAACAGGATGTTCTTTTTTTGTCAATAGTGTTAGCTGTTTACTGTTGACTGTGAATTAAGAGTAGTTTATTATATAAATAAGTGAACCATTGTTCTATTGTGGTCTAAATATCAAAGTCAATATTACAATGGGTCAGCCTGCCCACCTTGGGAGGGTGGGGCAATGGGACAATATAATTTAACAAAATATTTCCTAAAATTAGCCAAATTATCTTTAATCTAATAAAATTATGGACAAAAATAAAATACACATAAACCAAGAAAATTGTATCGGTTGTGGTAGTTGTAGTGCTATTGCGCTTGGTTGTTTTAGTCTAAATGATGATTTCAAGGCAGAAGTTTTGGAAAATGGTAGTTGTGATGAGGAATCTGTACAAATGGCTAAGGACAGTTGTCCGACAGAGGCGATTACGATTTCATAAAAATATTACAACATTAGAACACAAAAACAACTTCGGAAGTGAGTTTGTTATTTTTTTATAGCTAGAAACCATTTTTTGGCAGGATTTGGTCTACCAATATTTCTCCAGATTGTTTGGAAATAACTGAGACTGTATTTGTGATTTTGTCCAAACCATGGATCTGAAAAATAAATATTTTCTTTGTCCATTTTTTTAACTACTGAGAAGTGGTCGCACTGTTCTTTTTTGCTATAGTAACAAATTATTATTATATATTTATTTTTTAATAGATTTGTTAGGTTAGAAATACTTGAGTTTGCTTCGCTAATATAACTTAACTTTAATTTTTTAGTAAGTAAAATAAAATCTTGGAAGTAAGTCCCATGTTTTGCTGAAGTATTTAACAGTTTTATAAGTTCTTCTTCACTTTTTTCTATTTTTAATCCTGATAAAGCTATTCTCATTGCAGCTGGACCACAAGAATATTCTGTTTCTTGTGGGTAGTATTTTAAAGACATAAATTTAGTTAGTATCTACTCCAAGGTTATTTAGTTCTTTTTTTACTTGTTCTATGTCTTGGAAGACTATGCCGTTAATTCCAACTTTGGTAGCACCATCTATATACTCCGGTTTGTCGTCAATAAAAATAGTTTCGTGTGGTTCTAGTTGTAATTTTTTTAGTATGATGTGATAGATTTCCTTTTCTGGTTTAGCTGTATTTTCTAGACAGGAAAAAACTGCTTCATCGAAGTGTCTGCCATAATTATTGTCATGAAAGTAAGTCATGGTTGGTATTTCTGTATTAGAAAGAAAGCCTATTTTGTAACCATTCTTTTTTAGTTTTCCTATTAGTTCATGTGTCTCTTTTTTATCTACAAAAACATTTTTTACAGCTTCTTGCCACAAAGAATTTGTAGTTGGTGTATTGATGTTTAATTCATCACAGACTTGATTCCACAAATCTTCTTCTAGTAGTGTTCCTTTTTGAAAATCAAAAATATAATTATTTACGGTCTTTTTTAATAATTCTTTTGTTGTTCCCAAGTGATTTGCACAATGAGACATTAGAGCATCTGCTGGATTGTCTATTAGTACACCACCCCAATCAAATATTATTGCTTTTATCATATGCTGTAATTAAACTTTATTATTATTTTTTTCAAATATTCTTGTCAAAATTTCTTTGTGGAGCATGACGTGTGGGGTTACAGCTATATTATTTTCTAAATCGTAATCAAATTCTGGAAAAAATCGTTTGATGTATTCTAAAGTTTTTTTATTTTTAAAAAGCATAGTATTTCTTTTTTCACCCAACTCTATCAAATTGAGGAAACATAGTTCTTGCTCTTTTTTATCTAAAAACTCTTTTATTTTTTCTAATTTATTTTTTAATAGATTGTTTGCATTCCAGATTTCTAATTGAGCAATGAATAATTTGTTTTCAATTATTTTGCTATCATTTTTTAGAGAATTTTCCAAATCATTTTCAATATTATTTTCTACACTTTCAAAATAATCACTTTCAAAATTGTTGGCCAAGTCGAAATGTTTTTTTAATTCTTCATAAGCATTTCTATCTTCGTCGGTGCGTATTTTGGCTTGAAAGTACAATGTATTGGAGAGTATCGCAACTGCCAAAAGCTCAGCAGATAATGGTGATATTTTATCTAGTAAATTGTTTTTCTTAAATTCTCGAAAGATGAGTGTAGCGGCTGCACCGATAGGCTCAATAATGGCGTTGCTTCCTAATTTTTCTTGCCAAAAACTTTCAAATCCTGGATGATGATCAAATATTTTGGAAACTTGGTTGAGCTCAACACAGCTGTCGAAGTGATTGTAATCTGAAATATCTACTAATACAAAAGATTTTTCTTTTATATTATTTACAACTTCAATATCATTTTTGTATTTGCATTTCTCTTTATATTTTTTTGGTACACTAGCATTAGCTACACCGCTACTAAAAGCAATTACTTCTTCACCTTGTAGGGATAATAATTCTTGATAAGCAAAAATACATGCAAAGGAATCCATGTCTAGAAAAGTATGTCCTGAGGTAATTATGGTGACCATAGTTTATACAAAATCTTTGAGTTCATCAGGAAAAAGTTCAAAAACATTTTTTCCTTGTCCTTTTGTTATATCTAAATCTAATTTTTTACAAATATCTATCATTGCTTTTTCGCTTTGAGTTTCAATTTCTAAATAAGTCGGTATGTCTTCAACAGTGTCAAATTCAAAGTGTACATCATCCATTTCATAGTGTTCACGATGTTTTTTCAAGATATTTGTTTTGGTGAATTCTAATCTTTCAAACAATGAAATTGTTTTTTCTAAATCGTCTACTTGTATTTCTATTTCTTCTTTGTTGTGCATCTGTGAACTTTCGTTTGGTCCCTTATAATTCAAAACTACACTGTCATTTGTTTTTCGAAGACGTAGAATTTTTTTTGAAGAATCTCGAAAATCAAAACCTTCTTTACACAAAAAAAGATTTTCCATATCTTTTTCGTAAGTTTTTTTAGCACCGAGATCTGTTATTTTCTTTTTTATTTCTTCGATATTTATGTCTATAAATTTTAGTTCTACTTCTTGCATAGTTTTATTCTTGATTTAAATATTTTTTCTTATTATACAATCTAATACTATTCAAGGCTCCAAAAAGTGAAATGACAAACATGACGATAAAAAGAGTTCGAAAGCCAAACATATTGGCCATATAGCCACCGATTACTGCAGCTAGACCAGTCACAATGAAACTGAGAGCTTCCCACAAGCCCCAGTTTGAGGCTTCTTCTTTGACTTTGACATAATGTGAGTAAATAGCATCAAAAGCTGGACTAAGTATCGCCACAGACAATCCTAGAAGTACTTGCGTGAAGAGAAGAGTCGCTTGGTTGTAAACAAAAATATAGGATAGACAAGCAATACTAGTTAGGGCATAACCTAGGACCACAAATTTTTCTTTGTGTTTGGCTCTATCTTCCCATTTGCTAAGTAAGTACATGACGACACCAGCGGTGATCATATAGACTGAATAAGCCCAACTAGCGTCGAGAATATCTCCACCAATTTCTTCAACGAAGATAGCGTAGATGGGACCAATCATACCAAGTGAGAGATTGATCCAACTGTCAGAAATGAGTAAAATTTTTATGCCTTGTTTCATATTTTTTATTTACTTATTTTGTTATAATATTTTTTTCTAAATAAGATTTTATTTTTTGCATTAGTTCCCCATGTTTTTCTTTATTAAACTTTGGAGCATTTTGCCAATCATAAAACCAGACTGGTTTTTTTCTTCTTTCTTCTGTTTCGTTTTTGTAACGAGGAAAAATGTGAGCGTGCAAAGCTGTTTCGGTGTTACCCAAAATTTCATAATTGATAAGATAGCAATCGGTGACAGCTAGTAAAGCATCACCAACAATTGACATATCATTTAGAAAATCAATACGTTGCTCTGAGTCTAATGAGTTTAGTGATTCAACGACTGGATCTGCCAGCAAAACACAATAGCCTTCAAGAAATTGAACATCACCAAGTACTAGCCAACCACTTTTCATTTTGCAAATTACAGTTTCATTTTTTCCTTGTTGTGCTAAAGAAACACGTTCGTGGATGAGGGTCATATTATTTTTATTTATTTTATTAAAACACTTTTTTCCAAATAAGATGTTATCTCTTCTTGGAAATTCTCAAAATTTGTGTATAGAATAGATTTTATACCAAATTTTGTGGAAGCCTCTGTATTTTTTAATTTATCATCAATGAAAATGCAATCTTCAGCTTTTTCACCAATTAATTCTAAACCTTTTTGAAAAAAATTTAGATCAGGTTTCCTAACTTTTATTTCACAAGAATAAATACACTTGTCAAAATATTTTTCAAAATCAGTAGCTTCTTGAAAATCTTTTATATCACGTTTGCTAAAGTTGGAAAAAATGTAGAGTTTGAATTTTCCATAGAGATTATTTTTTAAGAACTCCCACATCTGATTATTTTCTGTAACAACAGAAGCGACTTTTTGGTAAAAATCTTTTTCACTCAAATCATTTATATTTATTTTCAATTCGTTCAAAATTTTTTCATAAAATTCATGTTCATCAATGGCGTCTATATTTCGCAAATTATTCCAAGTTCTCCAAATTTCATAAATATCTTCTGCATCTTTATCTAAATTAAAAGTATCCTTCAACCAATTGTTGAGAGTATGATTGTCATAAAAGCGGAGGACGCCTCCTATGTCAAAGATGATGGCTTTGGGCATATTTTATATTATTTTTTTAATAGTTGTAATATTAAACCAATCATTTTATTTTTATCTTTTGGATTGCTTTCTGCTACGAGCAGTGTCAAAACAGTAAGTGCTTCTGGTGTGATTTTGTCTTTTCTCAAAATACCAGACTTATTCAAAAACCATACAAATGCAAAAGCACCACTGCGTTTGTTGCCATCAACAAAGGGGTGGTTTTTGACTATAAAATATAGAAGATGGGCGGATTTTTCTTCTAGACTAGAGTATGCATCTTTTCCAAAAACAGTTTGAAAAATAGAACCAATAATACCTTGTATAGCATCTACTCCGCGTTCTTGTCCAAAAAGTTTACTGGCTTCTTTCTTTTTAAGTAAATCATTTTTGAGTTCTTGCAAAGCTTTTTGCAATTCATCGGCGGTAATTTTGACTTGTTTTTTTCTGGTGCCTGTTTTTGGTAATGTTTCTTTGTCATAAGCATCAAGTGACAACCAAGTTCCCGCAAACATTTTGATTAGTTCTAGTGCATCCCGTGCATTTACTTGCCCACCATTTGGAAGTAAATTTTTGACAGACTCTATCGCTTGTAAAAATTCATCATAATTTTTTGCTAATACTTTTTTGTTGATGGTATAGCCTTTAGTTATGTGTTCACGCAAAGTTTGAGTTGACCATTTGCGAAAAGTTATTGCTACCTTTGAGTTTGTTCTATATCCGACTGATAGAATTACATCTAGAGAGTAAAAAGTGACAGGTTTATCTGAATTTGCAATATGCATTTTTTGCATATTGCTTTTTTCTTTTATTTCACCATCTTTGAAAATATTACGAATATGTCTGGAAACAACTGATTGGTCAACATCAAAAAGCTCGACAATTTGTGCCTGGGTCGCCCAAATTGTTTCTCGTTTGAAATCACCCTTAAATTCAAGAGCCCCTTTTTTGGATTGGTAGATAATAATTTTATTTTTTTTCATAAAATTTGTTGTTTAATTGTAATATATTATACCAACAAATATCAAACAAAACAAAAAACCGCCTTTCGACGGTTTTCAAATTATTATTCAGTCGTTTTCCCATCAAAATGTTCTTCTATCTCCTCAGCTTTGGTATGCTCTACCAAACCATCTTTGTGCTCTGGTGGAGAATAGACGGTGTATAGTTTCATTTCAGTTTCACCAGTATTGATAATATTGTGCTTAGCTCCAGCTGGGACCACTACAGCGAAATCAGCTTGTAAGTCATGTTCGACACCGTCAAGGATTGCTTTACCAGTACCTTGTTCAATACGGATGAATTGGTCTAGGTGGTGGACTTCCATACCAATTTCTCCGCCAGGTTGGAGGTTCATGAGGACCAACTGACTATTTTTGGCTGTGTAGAGCACTCTTCTATAATCTGTATTTTCTAATGTTTCTTTTTCGATGTTTACTATGTAGCCTTTCATATGCGTATGAAATTAAAAATTATATTTAGCTAATTTTAGGGAAAATTTTGCTAAGTTACATTGTCCCATTGCCTCACCCTCCCAAGGCGGGCAGGCTGACCCATTGTAATTTTGACTTTGGTATTTAGACCACAATGGAACAATGGGGCAATAGAACAATGATTTGTGTTACTTATATAATACACCCATCCTACCACAAGTTCAACTGTATATAGCATATTTGTAGCTCAACCTTGACAAATTTTCTATAATGTTATATTATTCTAGCCGTTACAGCTTAGCTGGAAACGTTTTATAAATCCCTCACCTTCCTGATGTTTTCCTGCCCGCCGAATCGGCTGGTTTCTGGAAGAGAGGATTAAGGAAAATGCTATATGAAAATTCCTTCAGTCTTGGAGATGCTCCAAGCCGGTGTTCACTTTGGACACAAAGGGTCTCGTTGGTACCCAAAGATGAAACCTTTCATCTTCACATCACGTAACCAAGTTCACATTATTGACTTGGAAAAAACTGCGGCTCAACTAGAAATAGTTTTGCCACAAATTAAACAAATGGCTGCAGAAGGTAAACAAATTCTTTTTGTTTCTACCAAACCTCAAGCCAAAGCTATCGTCAAAAAAGCTGCACAAGATTGTGGAATGCCATTTTTGGTTGATAGATGGATCGGTGGAATGCTTACCAACTTTGATGAAATCAGAAAGTTGACTAAGAAATATATAACTCAAAAAGATCAATTGGAAAAAGGTCAACTTGGTAAATATACTAAAAAAGAACAATTGGAAATTGCTAAGAATCTTGAAAAAAAGGACAAATATTTGTCAGGTCTTGTAAATTTGGATAAGAGTCCTGATGCAGTATTTATTCCTTCTATGCAATGTGAAAAAACTACTGTTACAGAAGCCAACAAAATGAATATTCCTATTATTGGTGTTTGTGATACAAATGCTAACCCAAACAAAGCTGAATATATCATTCCAGCCAACGATGATGCTGTAAAATCTATTGAAATGATGGTAGGTCTAGTACGTGACGCTGTCAAAGAAGGTCTTGAAGAAAAAGCAAAAAACGCTGCTTCTGTAAAAGTTGAAGATAAAACAAGTAAATAATTACTTTGTTAGAAATTGTTCCACTGCACCATTGTCCCATTGTGGTTTTCACATTGACAATTTGACAATGGAACAATGTGGCAATCAAAATAAAAAATATAACTTTAGTTAATTGAACATACAATTACTAAAGGATTTACTTTTAAAAAACGTATTATGTCTATATCTGCTTCAGACATTGCTAAGCTTCGTGCTCAAACAGGAGCTGGCATGATGGATTGTAAAAATGCTATGGAAGAGTCCAATGGTGACTTCGAAAAAGCAATTGATTGGTTGCGCACAAGAGGTGTTGCCAAAGCTGCCAAGAGATCTGGCAAAATCGCTGCTGAAGGAAAAATATTCACTTATCTTCACGGTGCTGGAAAAATTGGTGTGATGATAGAATTGAATTCAGAGACTGATTTCGTTGCCAAAAATGATGCTTTCTTGACTCTTGGTAATGACATCACTATGCACATTGCTGCGATGAATCCAAAATATCTTTCTCGTGAAGAAGTTTCTGCTGAAGATATGACTAGAGAAAAAGAAATTTACCGCGCTCAACTTACAGCTGAAGGTAAACCAGAAGCTATGATTGAAAAAATATTGGAAGGAAAAATGGGTAAATACTATTCTGAAGTTTGTCTTCTAGAACAAGCTTTCATCAAAGATGAAGACAAGACTATTGAACAATTGCTTACAGCAGCTTCTGGATCAATTGGTGAAAAAATCAGTCTTCGTCGATTTGCTCGTTTCGAAGTTGGTGAAGGTATTGAAAAGAAAGTAACTGACTTTGTGGCTGAGGTGAATGAACAACTAGGTGCGTAAACATTGCAACACTTAAACATTGCAACAAAAAAACACTCTCGATTTGGTCGGGAGTGTTTTTTTTGTTACTAAATTTTTATTAACACTTTTTTATTTATTTTTTAATTTTTTGATATAAAATATAGACAAGTAAAAAAATTAGACCGTAACCAACTATAAGTCCACCTATTATTCCAGTCCATTCTATCCATTCCAGAGGTCCTCCATCTAATCCAAGACCACGGCAAAGATCATTTGTGTCAAACTTACAGATTGACCAAAGAATAATGTCGCTTATCCATACTCCGATTTTTGCAGGATATGCTAAAACTAATAATAAATTTTTGTTGTCAATGTGTTTTTCAAACACTAGGGCAATTACTATCAAGAATATAGCAAATAAACAACCTGAAAAAAAAGGAATTAATTTTGAGGTTTTATATTGCATTTTTTTATGTTTAAAAGTTATTTGTTTTTATTATACCTGACAATAAAGAAAGTATGCAAATTGGTGGAATCAAAAACACTCTCGATTTGGTCGGGAGTGTTTTTTTGGATTGTATATTTAAATAAAAATTTCACATAACGTTTCAGTATATCTGATGTTTGTCGTAGCGATAGCGAAGGCAAATATGGGTGGAGGCTTGTGTAGGTACGGAGCAAGCCGTAATTGCATACACAATATTATATGTTGTAATGAAAATAAATTACCATTCTGTAAGAATGGTAATTTATTTCTGATATTTTTATTCAAGGATCTCTACTGTTTCTACAAGAATATTATTTACAATTTCTCTTTTTGTAACTCGAAATTTTGTGTCTCTTGGTAATAAAAATTCTCGTTCACCAAAGGCATCATTTGGCATATAGTCTGGTAGATATATTCCTTTTTTACCCTGAGGAATGTTGATGATTTGTACAGTTTTTCTAGTTGTTTTTTTTGTGATTGTATCTATATCTATTTCAGATTCTAAGGTAGTACCCACGTAGCATGGACTTGTGAATTCGTCTGGGCTTGGGGTATCTATGCTCAATCCTCTGTGAACTATTAATGGTTTTGCTACACCGTCTATGCGAAGAAAAATAGAATCCATTATCCTGGTTTCTAGTTCGAATCGTGCAGCTAGTTCTGGTTTTATATGTTCTGTTTGGCTAGCAGCCTTTTTGCCTAAATAAATGTTTAGATTACCACCCGATGCCTGGTAATCAGAAAGAACCCTTATTTCTTCATCGGTTAAGGATTCTATTTTTTGTTCAGTTTCAGATGATGCCTTTGGGGGCTTTTCGTATGTTGGTATCTCAGCCATAAATTTTGAGGATTACTTGAATAAAAATATCAGAAATATTGAAAAATTTATATTTTTTGCTTTTCATTATTGCATATAACGTTCAAGAGTATGCGAAGTTTTTGCGTAATGGAATGGAGCAAAAATTTAGGTGAAGGAATTTTTTACTCCTTATTAAATTATAGATGAAAAATTCCTGAACCGCATACTCTTTGTTAGGTGATGTGTGACGCATTCTCATTTGATGGGTATGTGATTTTGTTTATAGTATGGTTCATTTCCGTACCTCTTATTATATGCACGCATTGTTTCGCGTTGAAAACGACTGAGCTTCTCACGGTCTATTTCAGATAGTTTTAAATAATGCATTTTTGAGCATTTTTCAGGTTCCATTATTCTAGGAATGCCAGATTCTAATTTACATAAATAGACTGGTACTACCCAAAATGGAAAATTCTCTCCTGGTAAAACCATAACTGTGAGAAGCTCATCAATTCTAATTTTTACATCATCACCAAGTTCTTCTTTGACTTCGCGAAACAATGCCTCGTGTAGATTTTGTTCATCATCAACACCTCCACCGACACCTTCCAGCATACCTATTTCGTCACGAGCTTTTGTGCCTCTTTCAAGCAGGATCACATACCCATTATTCTTAAAAATTAATGAGCCTACTGCAATCTTATAAGGTTCATGAGGTTTATTAATAGTTTTTAGATATTTACTTAATTCGGAAATTGTTTTCATAGGATTGTTAATTTTTGAGAAAGAAGGCGCCACATTTCACCTAACTCCGTGTTAAACGAACTTCTTAAAATAATTGCTAAAATACGCATTATTTTTTGTTTGAAACTTGTTATAAGAAGTTTTCTATAAAATTACACTAATTATAATGTTTTTTCCTGAACATAGCAAATAACTTTTGACTTTATAGACTTTACAGACTTTCGACTTATCACACTCATCCCCAAATTGACAAAACACTCATTTTATCATATAATCTAACCCACTAATGTCAGCATAAATTTGCGTTATAATCCGTAATTATCTGAGTTTAATAATATATATATGAAAACTTTACTAAAAAACTTTTTAATCGTCTTTGGTGTGCTACTTGTTATCACAGCTTTGCTAAGCACAGCCAATTTCAATACTAAAAAACCTGAAGTCGTCGGTATCAATGCTCTAATTCAGGACATCAATGATGAAAGTGTCAAATCTATTGAAGTAAAAGGTGATTATCTTTATGCTACTTTGAAAGATGAAAATGCCTCTCAACTGGAGGTAAAAAAAGAAATGGGACAATCTTTTTCTGAATTAATGAGCAATTATGGTGTCTCTCCTGAGAAATTAGCCAAAGTAGATGTTTCTGTCAAAGATGAAACAGGTTGGAAATTTTGGGCAGCAGTCATAGCTCCTTGGATTGTACCTTTGTTACTTTTTGGAGTACTTATTTATTTTTTCACTCGTCAAGTCAAAGGTGCCAACAACAAAGCTATGGGTTTTGGACAAAGTGGTGCCAAAGAAGCTAAACCAGATAGTAAAGACAAAAAAACTTTCAAAGATGTCGCTGGTGCCAAAGAAGCTAAGGAAGAATTGTTAGAAATTGTTGATTTCCTCAAAAATCCAAAAAGATTTACTGACATGGGTGCTAAGATTCCAAAAGGTTTACTGCTTATGGGTTCACCTGGAACTGGAAAAACACTGCTAGCCAAGTCTATTGCTGGTGAAGCTGGTGTACCATTTTTTCACATCTCTGGTTCTGAATTCGTGGAAATGTTTGTTGGTGTTGGTGCGTCTCGTGTCCGTGACTTATTCAACAAAGCTAAGAAAGTTGCTCCTGCCATTATTTTCATCGACGAAATCGATGCTGTTGGTCGCAAACGTGGTTCTGGTCTTGGTGGAAGTCATGATGAAAGAGAGCAAACACTCAATCAAATCTTAGTTGAAATGGATGGTTTTGATCCAAATCTTGGTGTCATCGTTGTCGCTGCTACCAACAGACCTGATGTGCTTGATCCTGCTTTACTTCGTCCTGGTCGTTTCGATCGTCGTATCGTGATTGACATGCCAGATATCAATGACAGAGAAGAAATCTTGACTGTTCACGCCAAAAATAAACCTTTGGTTAAAGAAATTTCTCTTCGTAAAATTGCGGAGCGTACTCCTGGTTTTTCTGGTGCTGATCTTGCTAACTTGCTAAACGAAGCGGCTATCACAGCTGTCAGACAAAATAAAAAACAAGTAGAAGAAATAGATGTACTTAGTAGTATTGAAAAAGTAATGCTTGGACCTGAAAAGAAAAATCGTGTTATGACTACCAAAGACAAAGAAATGACTGCTTATCACGAAGCTGGTCATGCTATTGTTGGACATTTTTTACCTCACTGCGACAGAGTTCGCAAAGTTTCTATTATTGGTCGTGGTATGGCTGGTGGTTATACTTTATCAATGCCTGACAAAGATGTTTATTACAATACTCTTGCTAAATTCAATAATGATTTGGCCATGATTTTGGGTGGCTTTGTTACTGAAAAACTTGTTTATGGTGACGATATGTTGTCCACTGGTCCATCTAGTGATCTCAAAAAAGCTACAAGTATTGCTCGTTCTATGGTACTTCGTTATGGTATGAGTGACAAGCTAGGTCCTCGTCAATATGCTGAAAATGAAGAAATGATTTTCTTGGCTCAAGAGATTCATGATAAGAAAAATTATAGTGAAAAAACTGCTGAGATGATTGATGAAGAAATTGATAGAATTTTGGCTGAAGCTAGAAAAACAGCTGAAAGAATAGTTGCTGAAAATCGTCCTCAAATGGATAAATTAGTAGCCGTGCTTATTGCTGATGAAACTGTGGAAGAAGACAAATTTGTGGAGATTGTTGGTAAAGGGGTGCATCACGATGAAGAGGGCGTTGAAGTGAAGCCTTAATTTTAATATTTTGATTTTAAAATTGTCCCATTGTTCTACTGTTCCATTGTGGTTTTATACTGACAGTGAGGCAATGGAACAATGGGACAATTTTTTCTTTCTTATTTGTTTTATATTTTTTTAATCTATACATGTGAATTATTTAATAATCATCGTCTCAATTTTACTTTCCGCCTTTTTCTCCGGCATAACCATCGGTTTTTTGGGATTGAAAAAAACAGAGTTACAAAGCAAAATTAAAGCAGGAAATAAGAGAGTTGTTAAGATTTATGAAGTAAGAAAAAATGGTAATTTGCTTTTGATTACTTTGCTTTTTGGTAATGTATTAGTGAATTCAATAGTTTCTGTCTATTTGAATTCTATGTTTTCTGGTTTAATTGCCATAGTATTGTCTACTGCTTTGATAGTTTTATTTGGTGAAATTGTTCCACAAGCTATTTTTTATCGTCATGCTTTGAAACTGGGTTATCATTTGGTACCTTTGGTCAAAGTATTTATTTTTATTTTTTATCCAGTTGCTTGGCCTTTGTCCAAACTTCTTGATCTTATCTTGGGTGAAGAAGAAGAAAATATTTGGTCTAAGCGTGAAATGAAAGAGATAATAAAAATTCATGAAGATTCAGAAGACTCTGAAATTGATAGAGATGAAGAAAAAATATTGTTAGGTGCGCTTTCTTTTTCAGATAAACGTGTAAAAGAAATAATGACTCCAAAAAATGTGGTTTTTTCACTCGAAGAATCTGAAAAGTTAGATGAAAATGTTTTGAACGAAATAAAATATTCTGGATTTTCTAGAATACCAGTCTATAGTGAAGAAAAAGATAATATTGTGGCCGTACTCAATGTGAAGTCTCTTATAAATTTGTCAACAAATAGAAAGGTCTCAGATGTTCATCTGGAAGAAAAAATATTTGAGATAGATGAGGGCACTAAGCTAGATGTCTTGCTCAATATATTCATCCAAAGAAAAAGTCATATAGCTTACGTAGTAGATGAGTACAAAACATTTTTGGGAGTAGTCACAATGGAAGATTTGCTAGAAGAGATTCTTAAGATGGAAATAGTAGATGAAACTGATAAACATCGAGATATGAGACAATATTCTAGAAGCTTACAAGAGAAGAAAAAGAAAAAATAAAAACATATTTGCACAAGCCAGCTAAACAATAGCTGGCTTTTTGTCGCTTGATTTCAAAAAATATGATATACTATATTTGAAAATTATTTTTCATTTATTTTTATATTACATAATTTTATGAAAGAACCAACATATCGTGAGGCTCTCATCAAAGGTTGGCATTTGGCTTGGCATCATAAATCATTGTGGGTGTTTGGTCTTTTTGCTGCTTTTTTGGGACAAATGGGGATTTTTGAATATTTAGTTCAATCTTTTGTTGGAGCTAGACAAGTAGAAACGCCGTCTACCTTTTTTTACATGCACGATGTTTTTAGAGGTTTTAATTTTAGTGATTTTATTGGTTTGTTTCATACTTCAGCTGACAAAGTAATTTGGTTAGTTTGGTTAATTGTTATTATTCTGGGATTGCTGGCTATTCTTACTTTTGTTTCTGTAGTTTCTCAAGGTACTATTGTTCATAATACTGCTAAATCTCTTGGTGGTTTGCATCTAAAGCTTACTTCTGTAGAAAAATCTTGGCATGAGAGTAGAATTCATTTTTGGAGATTATTTACTTTGAATTTTTTCAAGAAAATTTTGACACTTTTATTTGTGACATTTATTACCTGGGGTATGTTGAATGCCAATTTGTCAGCTAAAGCGGGTGATATGTTCTTATTTATGGCGATATTTTTGTTAGCTACTATGTTGGGTATGGTAATGTCTTTGTGGTTAATTTATGCTGTGGGTTATGTGGTTGTTGAAGAAAAAAAATTATTAGAATCTTGTCGTTTAGCTTGGCGTTTATTTACTAGACATTGGTTAGTTTCTCTTGAAATTGGTTTTATTTTTATAATTTTTAATATTTTCTTGGTATTATTAGTTTTTGCAGGTATGTATGTACTATTTTTGCCAAGTTTGTTTTTGTGGACTTTGGTTGCGGTAACAGGTAATACGTTGTTGTATTTCTTAGGAGTTTTATTGGGTTTTGTATTATTTTCATTATATGTAATGTTGATTTCTTCTATATTTGTGATATTTAGTACTTCTACTTGGACATATTTATTTATGAAAATGCACAAAAAAGGTTTGAGAAGTCACTTGGTAAGATTGATTCATGATTAAAATATCTCTTGTTTTTTATTTTTAGATTTTAACTTTATTATTTATTATGTCTAATGGTTTTGGATCAATTGATGATTTGTTAAGTAAACAAAGTGGACAAAAAACCAATAGTCCTGTTAGTGCTACCGCAAAAAATGTTGAAGAAAAATTTGAAAACAAAATGGTAGATATTAAGAAAAAAGAATTGGAAATTTTGGCCGAGAGTTATGCTTTTAATATTGGTTTACCACATATCAATTTGATGAATTTTCCTATTACTCAGGAAGCTTTGAAACAAATTCCAAAAGAGATTGCTGAATCTCTTGGAGTTGTTTGTTTTTTTGTTAGTCAAGATGAATTCCGTCTAGGTGCGTTGGATCCAGAAAAGGCAGGTGTAAAAGATTTGTTAGAAGAATTATCAAAAAAGAGGTATGGTAATGGTTTGCTATATGTTATTTCAGAAGTTAGTTTCAAAAAAGTTTTGAAGCTTTATGATAATTTACCAAATTTAAAACCTATTACCAAAGATTTGGATATTAAGGTGGAAGATTTACAAAAAGTTCAAGCAGATGTCAACGATTTTACAAGTGTACAAAAATTACTTGATAGTAGTAATACTACTGATATGCTTACCATTATTTTGGGAGCTGGACTAAAAGTAGATGCTTCTGATGTACATGTTGAAACTGAACAAAATAGGGTTATTGTTCGTTTTCGTTTGGATGGTATTTTGCAAGATGTATCTGAATTGTCCAAGGACATTTTTCAAAAGCTCATATCTCGTATAAAACTTATTTCTGCCTTGAAAATAAATATCAATAATAAGCCACAAGATGGACGTTTTACTATACATTTACCTGAATATGATGTAGATGTTCGTGTTTCTACTATTCCAACAGTTTTTGGTGAAAGTGTAGTTATGCGTCTTTTGGTGCAAAAACAAGCAGATTTAACATTGGAAAATTTAGGATTTTCAGAAAGAGATCTAAAAGTTTTGAGTGAAGAAATAAAAAGACCGAATGGTATGATTATCACTACAGGGCCTACGGGCAGTGGTAAGACTACAACTCTTTATTCTATTTTAAAAATTTTGAATAAACCTGGTGTAAAAATAATAACTTTGGAAGATCCTGTAGAATATCGTATGGAAGGTGTTAATCAAAGTCAGATAGACCATAGTAAGAATTATGATTTTGCTACGGGTTTGCGTTCTATTTTGCGTCAAGATCCAGATATTGTAATGGTTGGAGAAATCCGTGATGCTGAGACTGCCGAGATTTCGGTACAGGCTGCTTTGACAGGACATCTTATGCTGTCTACATTGCATACCAATAATGCGTTTGGTGCAATACCTAGATTTTTGTCTATGGGTACACAGCCATTTTTGTTAGCACCATCTTTGAATTGTGTTATGGGACAACGTCTTGTTCGTAGATTGTGTGATAGTTGTCGTCTAGAAGTTTCTTTTAAAGATTTTGATGAACATACCCAAAGTCGTCTTTTGGAACAAGCCGGAAAAATGCCGGAAAAATTTAGAGTTGATGTCAAAAATATTATATTTTATAGAGCTGTTGGTTGCAAAGACTGTAATAACATTGGTTATAAAGGACGTATTGGTATTTACGAAGTTTTTGTTGTTAATAAAGATTTAGAACAAATAATTTTATCAGGACAAGTTTCTGAGGTAAGCGTAGAACAAATGGTCAAAGCACAAGATATGACTACTATGGTACAAGATGGTATACTAAAAGCTAGTCAAGGTATTACTTCTATTGAAGAAGTATTTAGAGTTATTGATTAGTAAAAAATTTTTTAAATAACATTTTTTAAAATTAAACAAATTATAATAAAAAAATTTTTCATATGGTAAGCAGCACCCAAAATATTTCAAAAAATAATACTCAACCTGTACGTTTTTACAAATTTGTCGCTTTGACTTTTTTGATTATTACAATTGTACTTCTTGGTTCCATAATTTTTATGTCTTCCAAAAGAGCTGAGATTACTATTATTACTAAGTCTGAACCTGTTGAAGTAAATACTACTGTGGATATTAATCCTGATGCTACAGATGTTATTGTCCCTGGTTTTGTAACTTCTACTTTTGTTGAGCTTAGCAAAAGTTATAGTCCAAAAGGAAACAAAACTGAAGAAGACTTTGCGACAGGAGAAGTAACTTTGATAAATGATTCTAGTGCACCACAACCTCTTATTGTAAAAACACGTTTGTTGACCCCAAGTGGTGTTTTATTTCGTTTGAAAGCAGGAATAGTTGTCCCAGCCAATGGACAAATAAAAGCTGAGGTATTGGCTGATCAAAAAGGAGAAATTGGAAATATTACTAGCAGTACATTTTCTATCCCTGGTCTTAATGAAGTCAAACAAAAGTTAGTTTATGCCAAAAGTGATGTTGCTATGACTGGTGGCATAAAAACCATAGGTGTCTTTAGTCAAGAAGATTTGAACAATGCTGAACAAAGTCTATTATTAGATTTGAAAAAACAAGGTGCTGATTTGTTGTCTGTTACTAATAGTGATAAGAGTGGTTTGTTTGATGTCGTTCAATATACTTTTGATAATGATGGTAAACTTGGTGAAGAAACTAGCTCTTTCAATTTGAAGGGTAAGGCGACTGTTGTTGGTGTATTTTATGATAGTGAAAAATTGAAAAATTATACTAAAGATATGTTGGAAAAACATATTGTAGATAATAGTGAGGTTTTGCAATCAGCTAGTGAGGAACCCACTGTTGTTTTGAGTCAATACAATTTTCAAAATAGTACAGCCAAATTGACAGTTACTAATTCAGGTTTGGTAGATTTGGATCCAAATAGTCGTGAATTACAAAAGATTATGTTTTTTGGCAAGACAGAAGATGAAGTACGTCGTTATGTAATGTCTTTGAATCATGTGACTGGTATTGAAATGAATTTTCATCCAGCTTGGAATAGAGAAGTTCCACATGTTGCTAGTAAATTGGATGTTATTTTGAGACAGGTACAATAGTTTTTAGATAAAATTTGACAAGATTATATAAATAAGTTAAGCTAATAACAGTTGAGTTAGAAACAGCCCAGTAGACACTTTGTTCATTAGGGAGAGAAAGCCTTAGACTGCAAGCTTTCTTGGGACACAGACTATATGGTACCACTCTAGCGTGCTTGTGCGACAAAAAATAAAAAGTAAAAATTGCGGGTGGAACCGTCCTTTGCTTACCTTCGTTAAAAACTCAGGTAAGCTACGGCCGGCAAGCCGTCTTAATTATAGACAGCTTGTTGGTCTTAGGGCCCCGATATTTGATCATAAATTTTATGGTTAGATATCGGGGCTTTTTGTTTAATTTAGGAATTTTAGAATTTTAAATTTTAACTTGTCCGCCTTGGGTGGAAACAATGTTCAAATGTTTCAATTTTAAAATTGAAAATTGTTTCGAAATTTAAAATTACTAAATTTAAAATTTTAATTGTATGTCAGAACAAAATAACTTGGAGAAGATGCGTCACTCTTGTGCGCATGTCGTGGCAGCTGCCATCAAAGAGCTTTACCCAAATGCTAAGTTTGGTGTGGGGCCAGTAGTTGAAAACGGATTTTTTTATGATGTAGATTTGGACACTACTCTTAGTGACGCTGATTTGAAAAATATTCAAAAAACAGCACAATCTATTATAAATAAAAACATAGCTTTTGAAAGACAAGAAATGCCAATTGATGAGGCTATTAGTCTTTTTGCTAGTATGAATCAAGACTACAAAGTATCACTCTTAAAAGATTTGAAAGAACGTGGTACAACCAAAATGTCTGAAGAAGAATTGCAAGATGTGGGAGGCTCTATCGAAAATGTTTCAATTTATAAGACTGGAAATTTTACAGATCTTTGTCGTGGTCCTCATGTGGAGAGTACCAAAGAAATCGGCGCTTTCAAACTTACCAAAATTGCTGGAGCTTATTGGAGAGGCGATGCTAACAATCCTCAACTACAACGTGTGTATGGTGTTTGTTTTGAGACAAAAGAACAAATGGCTGAGTATTTTCACATGATGGAAGAAGCAGAAAGACGTGATCATAGAAAATTGGGACAAGAATTAGAATTGTTTACTTTTTCAGATTTGGTGGGTCCTGGTTTGCCACTTTTTACCGATAGAGGAACTGT
>Ga0208373_1001772_pt1 | contig 26845 bp, 16 predicted proteins | sample RifOxyC2_FD_184036 | JGI IMG/M metagenome (GOLD analysis project Ga0208373, IMG submission 184036) | Soil microbial communities from Rifle, Colorado - Rifle Oxygen_injection C2 (SPAdes) | ecosystem: Environmental > Terrestrial > Deep subsurface > Rock core/Sediment | place: Rifle, Colorado... | reverse complement strand
GTGCCACCAAAAAAATCTCGGACTATTTTTGCCTAATATTAGCGAAAAAAACACTACCAGCAAATCCCCCAAATTGGCCCACCAGTAGGCCGCGACAGCCAATATTCCTTTTTCCCGAAATAACTTATCCCACAGATAATAGGTATAATCAATTTTCATCTCCACCCAGGCGCGCGATTGCGGGCGACCACCGTCGGCATGATGGTGTTCGCATTTGATCGTCGGATCCAAAAATAAACTGCCGGGATATTTCTCGGAAATCGGAAAAGAAAATAATTTATCCTCACCAAGCGCGTATCCGACCAAATTTTCATCGAAAGTAAATTCCTCAAAAACTTTGCGACGATAATTACCGATTCCGCTCAACCATTCACAACCAATCATTTTATCCACGCGACTGGCGTATTGATTGCGCCCAGACCAAAGCAATTTATTGGTACGACTGGAATTATTGAGTAAAAATATTTTGGCAAACAAATTATACGCCCGATAAACCAATCCATTACCACCCACTTTGGCGGTGTGGGTAGCCTCAAAATTGGTGATCAATCCCTGTACCCCAAGCGCCTGCTGATGACCGGTAAAAAATTGTAAAATATTTTTGACATAATCGCCACCCAAAACAATATCGTCATCTAAAAAACCAACAATGTCTCCACTGGATTTACTCACGCCGAAATTGCGCGCTTTGGTGAGTGATCGAAAATCTACTGAATATATCTGAATCGGTAAATTAGCAAATTCTATTTTCCAATCAACATCGCGCTTATCGCCCTGATCGACAATAATAATTTCATTCGGCTTCACTGTTTGACGCGTAAACGACGCCAGCAAACTTTTCAATTCTTGCGACCGTCCAATCGTCGGAATAACGAAACTGACCGTCATCATATCTTACTTTTGGATATTGTCCAACGTTCTTTGTTGCCGTCTGTCAATGAATTTAGCGCGCCCTGTTTGTCGAATTTCAAATCAGTATATATTCTATTTTCAACATTGCCGGCAAAATCCAAAGTCAATTTACCGTCGCCAAACACCCACGTCCCAGCACCAACCTTGTCCGGATAGGCATAAACAGTAAAATTACTAGCGCCATTAAAGACAATAAAATCATACATCCCATTGGCTTCTACCGCCCATTGGTGGGTGGTGAGAATTTCGGCCGTTAGCTGGTCTTTTTCGCCAAACAGTGGCTTAGTGATATACCAATACCCACCGGCGCCAATCATTAGAATCGCCACCAAAATTACTAGCGCTGTCAATATGGTTTTTTTATTCATATTCAAGATAATAAATTATACGATTAAATAACGTTTCATTTTAAAAGTTTGGGGTAAAGCCAGCCAACCAAGACGCAAAATAATATTGGTAAGGCCGTTCAATTTCGGATATCCGTATCGCGCTACCGCCACCCAGCGCGCCCGAATCGCGTCCCATTCCTGACGTTTGCTCGACCACGAAATCGACCCCTCCCCCACTCGCCAATTCACCAGCTGTTCAGGCAAATTCGCGACCGGGTATTTCGACGCGATTCGCAACATTAATTCATAATCTTGGCTTGTCCGGAAACTTTCATCATAGCCACCTTCTTTGTCAATCATCGCGCGGCAAATAAACAAACTACTGTGAATAAACTGATTGTTAAACAATAATTTTTTCTTTATTTCTCGATATTCGGTGGGTAAAGTCTTCTTACCAACCACTTCCCCGCTTTCGTCGATATAATTTCCACAACTTCCACAAACGGCCATCTCCGGATGCGCCTCCATAAAATCGTACTGTTTTTGCAAGCGATCCGGCAAACATGAGTCGTCCGCGTCCAAACGGGCAATATATTTTCCAGTCGAATCTTTTATACCAATATTCAAAGATTTTGTCAGCCCAAAATTCTGTTCATTATTTATCAATTTCACCCTCTGATCTTGCGCTAAATATTGTCGAATAATTACCGAACTACCATCAGAAGAATTGTCGTCGATAACTATCAACTCCCAATCAGAAAAACTTTGTTGCAAAATACTTTCAATCGCTTCCGACACATACCTTTCTCCATTGTACACCGACATTATCACGGAGACTTGTGGTATCATACATGAAAATTATTTGACTTCGACACTCGAAGAAACACTGCCCTGCAAAATCTGACTAAGCATATTTTGTCCATTCTCATCCCACACCACTTCATTTTTCGTAGCCAAAGCCAACACTTCGCGTACTTTATCCATTTTACCCAACATCTTATACAGATACGCCAAACGCCAATAACTTTCACCGATTTTGGAATTATCGGTAATAGTACCATCGAGCAATTTGATCGCTTCATCATTTTTACCAAGCTGAGCCTTGAGCGCCGACAAACTATAGATCACCTGCTGACGACGTGGGGATTTCGCAAGCGCATCGGCCATCAATTCCTCGGCCGCCACCACGTATTTCGCATTTTGGTTGAGCATTGCCCCGATTTGCGCCAACTGTGATAATGTGAGTTGATTGCGAATATCGAGCGGATGCAAAGACAAATTCTTGGTCAAATTTTCGTAAGCCAATTGCAAAAGTTCATTACTGCGGTCTTTGCCCAATTTTTCCGACAAAGAACTCAATGCCTGGGCGACAGTACGACCGATATCCGCTCGAATATCGTCGATGTGCGGCGAATTAAACTCAAGAGCTGTTTTCATCGCCGGCACTGCAGCTACTGGATCCTGGGACAAAAAGCGGATTGCATTGAGCGTCATCATATTGGCGCGCGCCGGTTGAATATTGAAAACAAAAAATAGTAACAGCGTAAAAATCCCAACACCGACAAATGCGCCGGTACCAATTTTTCTATCAACCGCGCGGATGGCCGGTTTGGCCGAAATGATATTTTTTGGCAATTCTCCGCCAACAGCTGACGTGTCGGGATGGCCACTGCCGGACACACCATTGACGAAAGCCAACCAAAACATAAAATATAAATACGAAGTGGGATTTTCAAATACGGTGACATTACCCACCAAATGCGCCACCAAAAACGCCGAACCGATTACTACCAGATGAACATTGAGGCCAGAGCGTCGTCTGGCCACAATCAGACTCCATACCCCAATCACAAAAATCGCCAGATAAGTCAAAATACCAAATGTTCCTTGTACCGCGAGTGTATTTACAATAATATTATGCGCATTGTCGAACCAAGTTTCGCCATAACCAAAATCGAGTGAGCGCGGATTGTAATGCTCGTTAAACGCATAGAAAAAATTATTTGGACCCCAACCAAAAATCGGCATTTCCTTCCAACTCTGAATTGCTATCGTCCACGCAATCCAACGCGGACTGGCTTTGACATCCGCAAAAGTAGTATTCACCGCGCGACCGATCGCCGGAAGATTGTCAACAAAGGCAGTCCCTCTGAATCCATACAACAAACTGATCAAAACCATTCCAAAAATCGCGACACCAATCAAAGACCGACGAATTTTTGGATGATTTTTCAAAACGATAATATACCCAATAATCGCCGCGGCCGCGCCAGCCACAAAACCGAGGATACTGCCACGGGTACCACTCCAAAACATTCCCAAAAACGCCAGTAGCCCCAGACAAATTTCCACTATTCTCCAAACATTATTTTTCTCACGAATAGCCAACAAAAATGCGACAAAGACCAAAAACAAACCATACCCGCCCACATAAATCGCATTGCCTAGCGTACTAGCCACGCGTCCGGCCCCCTGATTCAATAGTAACATTGGATTTTGAGTTTGCAAAAAAGCTACCAATGTCACCCCTGATCCTGCCAACAAAAATCCGCGCAAAGCCCACTTCCAATCCGACCAGGTGCGAAACATCGCCGTACAAATGAAATAATAAATCACAAAATGAATAATCGTAAACAACCCCAGCATACGCTCATGATTATCCCAAAAACTATGATACGGATCCACCCCAAAAAAAGTTGACAGGGCAAAACTCAATAAAAATGCCGCGAGCGCCAAATTCATGGCGGTAAAACGCGGTTTGTAATCTTGCCAGTTGATCATGAGTAGTAATATATACCCTCCGAGCATAATCTCTACCAATGACCGAAAGACGAGAATTTTCGGCACAATAAACGGAAAAATGAACGACGACGGCAATACGATCAGCGGTACAAAAAAAATGGCGTAAATTAAAATCTTGACCACCTGTTCGAGGGTTTTGCGCATAGACTTAAATTTTAGTAATTTTTACTTATATATAGTACAAAAAAACGACCGAAGTGTCAAACGACGAAAACCGACCCAGTAGGTAGGCAAAACCACCGGAAAAGTTAGTCAAAATTACACCGGCGTAGTAGTACGAACCATCGGGCTCGGCACATACAGATCCCAAATATTCTGACCGGTGACAGTGGAGAAATCGCTAGAATACACAATGGGCGGCGTAGAATCACCCACTATTCCTCCCCGAATTCCATAAATAACATTGCGGAGAATGGTATTGTCCACATAGATAGAGCCACCAGCGGCGCGAATGCCATGATTACAAACATTATTACCGCAATTATTGGATATTTCCGTGTCGGAGAGCACGCTATCGCGCACTTTCACTACCGAATACCAAGCGCCAACAGCCGCTCCAGCCATCTCATGTTCATCACTAACGGTAGAATGATTCAATTCGAGGTAAGAATGATTATCGGCAAAAACCAGACCCCGTTTCCAGTGAAACAATCCGCCGGTATCACCACCGGAAATATCCGTATAATTAAACGTGGCTGTGGCGGCGTTGAGATACACCTGGCCCCAATATTCGCCAGCGTTGAGCTGGGTAATGGTGATATGCGCGTCCTCGGTGCCCTTTGCATCCAACTCTCCATTTACGGCCAAACACAGCCCTCTAGCAATACGAATGGTGACACCGGCCTCGATGGTTAATTTTTTACCAACCGGAACAGTATAACAATGACTGCCGCTGATAATAAAAGGACTATCCGACATGGTAAGCGTGCGGTGCATCTCGGTTTGTTCGCCTTCTAAAATCGTGGGGGTGGGTGGTGTGGACGATGGGGTCGTGGTCGGTGTTTCGGGGGTAGAAGTGGGAGTTTCAGGGGTGGTGGTCGGTGAGGGAGTAGATGTTGGAGTGGTGGTGGGAGTTTCTATGGGCGGAGTTGAAGATGGGGTAGATGTCGGCGTTTCGGGAGTAGACGTGGAAATCGGCGTCGAAGTGGGCGTAGTGGTGGGAGTCTCAGGAGTGGAAGTGGAGACTTCGGGAGTGGTGGTCGAGGACGGTGTGGAAGTCGGGGTCGTAGTGGGGGTGTCCGACGGTGTCGATGTAGGCGTGGAAGTCGGTGTGTCTGTGGACGATGTGGTGATAGTAGTCGTGGGGGTCAAACTATCATTTTCGGTGGTTGGAACCGGCGAGCTATTAGTCGGTGACCCACCTCCCCCACCGCCGCCATAATAATAGGTGGGGGTTGGGGTGGTTGATGGGGTAGGGACGGAAGCAGGAATAGACGGCGTCACAACCGGTTCGATGATTGCCGGCGGTATTGGCAACGAAGGTTCTTGGGGAGATTCTGCCGGCGGCGGATCGGTTTCTCCACGCGCGACACGCGCTTTGGCGGTCATATCAATATCTAATTGGCGCAAAACCTGTTCGCCGATTTCCTGAGCCGGTTCGCCGAAAGAAGTTTGGACGAGATAATCTTTGGCTTGTTCACCCAGATTGATGGCCGAACCGACAACAAAATCTTTTAGGCCGGCGGCGTTGGTGCGAAAAAATGGCAAACTAAATTTTTGTTTTTGGGCCACTTCCTTAAAAAATAAATCGATAAGACCAGCACTATAAGCGATGGCTTGGGGAATGAGGCGGATGGAGTAAGAGGAGAGAATTTCGTCTGTCCGCACTCTTTTATTAACGGGCCTCCAATCAAAACCATCGGCAGCATAAATATAATTTTTCCCCACACCGGTGGCTACTAAAAAATTGTCACCACCAGAATTAATCCTTACAAATTTTCCAATACTTACCGTTTGATAATATTTACTTTCTATCGTGTCATCACTATAAAAATTCGCATTGGTATTTTTAGCCAACAAATACATGGCTGAATTCAAACTATTTAAATTTTGAAAAGAATACTTTAACTGTGGCTCAATTTTCGTCCAATTATTTTTTACATACTGCTCGTACGAATCACCAGCCGGATGAATATCATCGCGCGTATGCGCTGGCACGGCCATATCGGTGATCAAATGCAGGGTGTGGCCGAGCTCACGCAACGCCAACGCCCTTTCCCCTTTTTGGAAATCACTTTGCGCCCTCTGCCAACTATTGTCGCCCAAAGAAAAACCGGCTTGAAAAAATGGATCAGTCACCCAACTCAACGCCGTCTTTTTTTCATCATCAAACCAAATTCCCCGACCATACACCGGATCGTAAAAATGATTATACCACCGAGTCGGCATATCTTCGTCAATTGCTCCGGCTTCGATGGCGGCAATATCACTATCGCTCAACTGTTTATCCGGAAATTGGGTATTATAAAGTCGAGCGGCCAACATGGCGATATTGGGATGAGCCACACGCGTATCATAACCAAACGCGCGTGTCGGAAAAAATACGATGACAAAAATAAACGCTAACGTAAAAAATTTTACCCCCCTTGGATGCATACGCCTATAAAGATTCAATATACCAAATGCCGTCGGAAGATTTTCTAAAATCCATAAAGCCTGTAGAAAGTACACCTTTTAGAGTACCGACATATTTATACGTCGCCATCGTATCCAACATCATATCCTGTTTGAAATCACGGGTAATATCTCCGACCATCAAATCCATCATTCCTTTTTGTTTTACCCCATTCAAAAATTCCAAAGTCTTCGCCCTGTCCCCGGCGCGGAAACAACAATTCACCGCCTCCTCAAAATCGCCTTTTTTCAAAGCCGCCACGAACAGAGCGTACGTCACCTCTGGCGACCGTACTGTCGGCACATTCTCATTGAAATACTGCGGATACAACTGATTCAACTCCTCGACGCTATAATCCCGATACGGAAAATTCGCCCGCGCCGTCCCACTCAAAACGCGTGCCTGCTTGCCCAAAAACCACCAATACCCGCAAAATATCGACCCCAGGCCCACCAAAAAAATGCCGAGCATAACTAAAATTAGCCACCAACGAATTTTTTTGCCCTCCATAAAATTTTCACTTAAAAAATTAATTACATTTCGCTGTCATTCCGACCACAGGAGGAATCTCTATCTTGTCGTCTCGGCGAATGAGACAGGGATTCCTCCCCACGGGTCGGAATGACAATATCGATGTTAGGTATGACAACTATTTAATCTTCAAAACTTTGTTAAAAAAACGATCTCGAGTTGCCCCAAGATCATTTCCCCCTCCTCGCAAATATTATATCACATTTTTTATCTCGATCCAATTATTTCCCCTGTGGATAACTTTTATTCTCCCGAAAATTCCGCCGGACAGACTATTTGACACTACTGGTCGCGAATTTGAAGAAATCTTCCATTTTTTTCGGAATCGGTAATTGGGTTAATTCCGACAAATTGTCGCGTTTATTTTTCACCGACGCGCTGCCGGTGATTTTGTACATCTGATCCCACCAATAGAGTGAATCGCGAAATCGCCCCTCACGCTCATAGGCCATCGCCACAAATTCCAAATGGGTAGGATCGGTGAAACGTACGCCATTATTTATGGCTTTGTCCAATACCGGCAGAATTTCCAACAATTGCATATCGTGAAATAAAAAGCGCGCCCAATGATAATACCCTTCGGCGGAATATGGATATGCTTCCACTAATTTTTTGGCCTGTTCGATCGCTTCTTTCACCTTGCCGGTGCCGGCCATAAAACTTACTTCTGAATAATCTACTTGCTGACGTCTAGGCGACAATGCCCGCGCTTTCGCAAATAGTTTATTTACTTCATCCTGCGCTGGCAAATCAAATAACGCCACCCCACCACGCAACAAATCGGTATATCCCAGATAAGCGCGCACATCCAACGGGTGACGATTGACAAAATTCTTCATACCTTGATCGGCCAAATCATAAAACTGCCGTGACGTGGTGGCGTTTTTGGTAAATAACCGCGGCAAATCGTCCAATATGCCGGAAGCAAAATCCCAATCGATTTCCGTACCGTATGGGCTGTGCCATTTTTGCGCCTGTCGGTATCTCACCAATGCGGTGTCTGCCCTTTCAGTCAACAAATACCCACGCATGTAATAAGCATTACTATTGGCGAGCGCGACATTGATATCGGAATACAAAATGGCTATCAAGGCGATAACAACCGGAATGGCCAACATACCCCAAGAAACCCTGGTAATATTTTTATTATCTTCCACATTTTTTTCCGATAAACGGCCGGCGGAATCCACAAACGCTAAAAATAAAAAGAAATAAAGATAGGAAGTGATATTCTCAAACACGAAAAAATTATGGACAAAATGCCCCACCAAAAAGCCAACACCAAAAACTATCCAACGTAATTGATTGTGGTCATTGCGATAAACCCGATATAAACAAAACACTGCGCAACCGTAAAGCCCAAGATGAAATATCAAACCGACCACTCCTTGCGTCGCTAACGTGTTAAATACCACCCCATGAGCATTATCAAACCAAGTTTCCGCAAAACCGAATTTCAAAAAATCCGGATTGTAAAATTGATTAAAAACATAATAATAATTATTCGGACCCCAACCAAAAATCGGTTTATTTCGGAAACCTTCGAGCGCCACCCCCCAAGCCATCAAACGCGTCTTGGCCGTACCCTCCGAAGTAGAAATATTTACCGCCGGGCCGACCAAAGGAATATTAGCGATAAATGACGTACTTCTAAACACAAAAGCCAACCCGCCCAAAACAACCAATCCCAACAAAGACGCCCCTATTATCATTCTCACTTTTTTATTATCTTTCGCCAATATTAAATACAACATACCGGCAACCAATCCACCGGCCAACACACCCATAAATGAACCGCGCGTGCCACTGATCACCACCCCCACCAGTCCAAAAAATGCGCCGGCTAAAAAATACCAACGCCACCACAATTTTTCTCGAAAGAAAAACAATAGGCCAGTAAACAACATAAACAGTCCTAAGCCACCCAAATATATCGGATTACCAAGAGTGGATATCACACGTCCGGCGCCGGAATTATAAAAAAAATCCGGAGCCATTTTTTGGATAACACCTATAAACACCGTCACTATACCCACACCCAACAAAACCCCAAATACTCGTCGCCACTCCGTCCAACTATCAAACAAATAACGACACAAAAAGAAAAAAATCCCGTAATGGAGAACGGTGAATGTTCCGAGCATACGCTCATGATTGTCCCAAAAACTCAAGTACCAATCCACACCAACAAAAGTGGAGACAATAAGACTGGCAAAAAATAAAATCAGACCGACCGCCAATGGCGTCCAAAAAACTCTTTTTTTACCAAATTCAATCGCCACTTTGCGGCTGTACCAATAAATGACCGCTGTTAGCGCCATCAGCAAAATCACCAAAGATCGAAAAAAAACCACTTTGGGAACAACAAAAGGAAAGATAAAATGCCGAGGAAAAGCAATGAGTGGGGTAAGTAAAGATAAGTAAACTAAATAGGTGGCGACGCGCTTTAATATTGTGGTTGACATAAGTCGATAAATTATCCGCAAATCAAAATAATCGCGGTTGGTTTAGTCTTCTTACATAATAACAAAACCCCGCCCTTTATTCAAGGGCGGGGTTCAGGATAATTTTCAAGTTAAACTATCAAACTAATGATTACTACGTATGGGACTAGCGAGTCAACATTGAATAGTTGGTCGGGGTGTCCTTGACATAGTAGCCATCGAACCAATCACCGGTCGAATTTGGAGCAGTCAAATAAGTGGTGGTTGCGGCGCTATGGCCGGAAGCACTCTTATCAGACCAAATCAATGAAGCTGGGGTAGAGGTGGCTCTAAGAGCGGCCTCAGTAACACCAGCAGAATTGGAAAAGGTCAGAAGATTGCCCAAACCAGTATTCGCACTCCAAACACTTAAGTAATTCTTGGCTAAAGCCTGATCTTGTTCTAATGTATCGGTGTTGGCCAAACGGACGCGGACATAATCATTATCAGCGTCGGTGGCAAACCCGGAACAAGTGGCTTTGATGGTATAGGTGTATTCTGCTCCGCTCGGGATAGCTTCCTCACCGGTAGTCGGCCAATTAATATAGAACGTATTACCGGTAGTTGTGGCAAAATAATTGGTCGCAAGCTTCAAGTTGGCACCAGCTGTAGAAGATACAATCTGGACATTGTCGGTAATGTTTACATCACCGCGATATAGCTTGAAGGTGTTAACAGAAATACTGTTATCAGAAGTACCAACATTATCAACCACATCGATATTGAATTGCATCTGTTTCAACGCAATATTGCCACCATTGGCGCGTACCTTGAATGAATAGATGTCGTTTTCAACACCATTCACCAAAGTGGTACCCGGATTCACATAAGTGAAGGTCGGATATGCTTTGTACACTTTCAGTTGATTGCTGGAAAGGTTCAAAGCGGAAGATCCATTGATCGAACCAACAGCAATCGCTGTACCAGAGGAACGTCCTTTGGCGGTGACAAATGTGGTATCATTAGCGTTCACGTTGTTACCGAAGCGGAACAACGGGCTCACAGCTGAAGTCAAACCATCATCTGTACCTCTAAGCAAACCTTTTACAATCAACAAATCGTCGGAAGACTTACCAATGATAAGCCCACCATTACCGGCAGAATCAGGTTCGTTGATATTGAAGGTAGCAGTGTAGTACTCGCCCAAACCTGCGGCAGTGGAAGACACCAGGGAGGCGCTACCAATTAATACTTCAGATCCGGAACCAATCTTGTGATACAACTTGACGCCATTATCAGCAAAGGCTTGCTGGACCAAATCACTGGTCGAACTCGCGACTGCTTGAAATACCAACTGGGTCACAGTCGCATCTTCATACAAAGAATCAGCGCTCAACACCATAAAGGTATCTTCAGCACCGGAGCCACTGGCGCCCACCGCGACCAATTTGGTGGCCGGGTTGGAGGCATCCAAAGCGAAGGTAAGGGTAGCAGCCGAATTGATAGTATTCTTTTGACCCTGACCAGTACCAGTAATGGTGGCTGATGTGCCAGAAGTGGCACCTGAACCAACAATATCAGCAGTAGAAGTAGTACCGACATAGCAGTCACCGGAAGTACCGGCAACGTTGGCCTTCACATAGATCACCTTGGTTGTTCCTTTGGTGACAGTAAGGTTAGCAATGCCGTCAAAAGTGGCGGAATCAGGTGAACCACTGGTCAAATTCTTCGTCACGCCATATTGTGTGCCATCACTACCGGCTAAATAGAAACCGGTGAAGTTGGTATCGCAAGAGCTAGTCAAACTGATCGGAGTGGCATCATCAGCGCTAATCTTAATGCTGTTCACTTTGACATCTTCATATTGACCGGCGGTCAACTGCAAGGTGCCCAAAGCAACATTTTGAGCATTGGCTACCACATTATTGGTGACACCGGAAGCCCAAGAAGCGACAATGGACGGAGCGGCGATAGTCATCACATTACCAACTGCGTTACCGGTCTTACCGGCAGTTGTGCTAGTAGCGAAATCTACACCGGAATATTTACCGGTAGCGGTGATATCACTGAAAGCACCGCTTGGCAACGGAGTGGAAGTGACCATGAGCTGGGTATAACTCGGATACCCACTGCTCGGTACATCGGCTAATACTTTCAAAGTCTTATAGCCATCTTTCGGAACAGCGAGGGTGAAGTTGAAAGTGGAAACACCCGCGGCCGGACTGGATACAGCGGTACCAAGAATTACCGGAGTGGCGCCAGAGATATCATACAAACGAACGTTGCTGATCTCACTGGCATCAAGAGCATCCACACCACCCAAATTAGTGGCATCTTCATAAGCGCGTACCACCAAAGAAGTCACATTGACATCTTCGCCGGTGGCATACAATTTGACATGGAGATAATCCTTGTCAGCATAACCACGCGCGAGATTGGTGGCAACCGGGTTGTCGTTGGCAGCAGAAATAGTCAAATGACCATTGTTAGCATTGGTGAAGAGGACGCCGGAAGTATCCATGCTAGTCAAGATGGTACTGGCCGCCGGGATATAATCACCCGACTTCAAGCCCTTGGCTTTGATGATAATATTACTATTGGTAGCGCCAATATATACACCGGCGCTAAGAGTTGTCCAATCGGCGGCAGTGGCGACATCGGCATAAACATGGATTACCACATTTTTGCTGGCCGCTACATCGAACAAGCCATCGGAAGTATCTTCAAAAGTAATAGTGGAACCACTAATACTCTGAGAAGAACCGACCGGAGTTTCTAGGCCGGTGGTATCATCATATTTATACAACTCGAAGTTGGACCAATCAGCGCTAGTGACAGCAGAGGCAGTCAAGCGAAAACGAGTGACTTTTACACCCTCGGTAGAACCGGCGCTAAACTTGTAGGCCGCAACTCTATTGTGCGGTACACCATCAATAAGAGAGGTGGCAACCGGCATAGTAGCACTATTGAGAGCTACTGTAAGCGCACCTTGACCGATGGTCATTTGAGCGCTGTTTTCAGCAGTGAAGACAGAACCATTACCACTGGTGACTACGATTTCCGCCTTGGAATCATCACCGGTGACGATCACGTCTTTGGATTCAGCAATTTGGATTTTGATGTATTTGGTGACAGTGATCCCACTCTTGATATCACCGTATACACACAAGTCCTTGTTGGTGGATTTCTTCATCGCGTACGGAGTGGTAAAATCAACCGTCACCTTGTTGTTGGTACCAAAAGTACCGGTATTTGTACCAAGTACAGTGATGCCTTCTTTGACGACAAAATTGGACAATTCGTCATTGCCGATTGTGTCGTTATTGGTGAAGGAAACTGATTTTACTTTTACCGCTTCATTCGCGCCCACATCAAAATTGAAACAGGCCAACTGTTGATCAGTCGAACCGGAAATCAAAGTAGTGGCGCCAGGAGTGGCATTCGCATCAACATCCACAGTACCGACCGAAACACTATGATACTGCATCGCGTTGCCGTTGATCGGCAAAGTAGCAGAAATAGTACCGGAACCTTCTAATTCGACAGCAGTGACGCCCAAGTAATCATTGGTACCGGACGCGGCTATTACCGTGTCGCCTTTGATAGTCAATGTTTTGGAAGCGCCAGCGGCAATATCCCAATTAAGATTGTTGAAGTTGACCAAATGCGATGTGGTGTTCAAAGCTTGGTCAGAACCAAGTTGAGCAGACGCATCATAGATACGAATCGCTGTGATATCATTATCAGTGCCCAAACCACCTCTGGTCACCACAAGCTTATCAACGCGCACAGTGGCGGAAGATACATTCTTGAAAGAGACTTTGGTGAAATCGGCATTGTAAGCACCTTTGGCGATATAACCGGCGGCCGGGGTATCAGCAGCCAACGACACCTGAACGGTGCCACCGGTAGCCGGTACGGCCGGAGTCAAACCTTGATTGGTACGATCGGACAAAGCCGGAACGTACGCATCGTATTTGACAGTGTCAATAGTGAGACCGGTGGTCGCAACAGTACGCATAATACTGGGGCGAACACGGTTGGCGGCGAGACCGGCTTCGGTCATTTCCACTAACTTGATACCATTCACATAGTACACTTTGCTGTTTTGCTTCACATACATACCGTCGTGAGCAACAGATTCGGTGATGTCGGATTTCTGGCTGCCAGCATCAAAAGCATACAAGAGATCATTGGCAGTAAACGGAGGCAACACCATGCTGGAAGAATATCCATACAAAGCAGTCGCGGCCGCATCAGAAATATAAGCCCAAGAACGACCCGGGAGAACCACCATGAGTTTGTTGGTCACTGGATGTTTGAGCAACTGGGCACCCGGGCGATAACCGAACGCTTTGCCGGCCATACCGAGAGTACCATAACATTCAGTGGTGATATTTTTAATGGTTCCATAGGAATCATTAACATTCCAAGATTTGAAACCACTGAAATAATAATTTTTTGTTCCGATTTTGACAACTTGGTTGTCAATAGAACTGAGTAACTTCAGATCGCTGCCCAATGTATAAAGAGGCGCCAGGGAGCCCACTTTGACGATATCGCCAGCGGCGAGACCAGCCGGACAAACGTCCGCGGCCTGCGCAACTGTCGGCACCAAAGTAGCTACACCTAATGACCACATTATAGTAGTAGCAACAACGCTGAAGGTAAAGATTTTCTTACCTAATTTTAATACGTTGTTCATAATAAATATTAACCTCTATCCGCGTGCGCGTGCCCTAACGGACCCGTCAAACGAATAAAGTTTTGACGATATTGCGATCCCAGCGCTGTTTTCTCATTTGCACGAGAGGTCAACGCCGGTTTTCACAATGAATCGTCACACAATAAGCCTAACGAGAACTATATGTTCCCTCGACTTTTGTTAGACTTGTAATTAGCAATTTTTACCCCTCTCGGACTAACCACATGTTGTCATCCTGACCTACGTTGTCATCCTGAGTGCAACGAAGGATCTAGATTCTTCGCTACGCTCAGAATGACAATGATTATTCCGTATGACAATGATCATTCCGAGAAAGACAAAACTATTTTTTCAATACTGGCGCAGTGGCGGCGGTCGGCGCGCTACTCGTCACAATAATTTGCAACGGCAAAGTATTGGTGGCAGTGGTGCTGGTATTGATTTTTACTTCAATTTGCGTACTGCTGGTGGCCGCAAACAATGTCCCATCTTTTACCACATTGACCGACGGCATCACATTTTGCACAGTGAGCAGCGCGGTATCTTTGATCTTTTCCGCTGATTTGGATACGGCGGTGATTTCTTTTACTTTGGCTACCGCTTGGGTCAAATCATTATTACCGATCATCACTTTGGCCTCGGCGATTTTTTTATCACCATCAACAGCGGCCGCATCGGTCTGCACGGCGGCGGCTTTGGTAGAAGAAGCAATTTCGGTCATTTGGGCGGTAAGATTTTTGGCAGTGCCGGTGGAGACAGTGGAATTGAGAGTCTTGGAATCGGCCACCAAACCTTTTACTTCGGTCGTCACGGCATCGACGATGGTTTTTACCCCTTCGACATTTTGTTTATTTTCAGTAATGTCGGTGGCGGCGCTGGCCAGAGTTTTGTCTAATTCTTTTTTGACATCTTCTTTCGTCACGCTGGTATCACCGGCTAAATGTTTGTCAACAATAATCTCTACTGCTTTGACAGCAGTATCTTTGGCGAGATCTTTGGCTTCGGAAACAGCAGCCAGACTGATACTACCGGCCGAAGCGCTTTGTAAATTGTCTTTCACGGTTTCGAGCACAGCCTTCACTTCTTCGGTGTCGGTCTTAACGCCTTTGATAGTGTCGGCGCTCACGGCCGGCTTGACTTGATCGAGACTGGCGCTCACGGCTTGCATTTCGGTCTTGAGATCGGCCATGGCCTCAGGGACTTTGGCTTGTTTGGCCGGATCGGTGCTGGCCGAAATTTTCTTTACTTCCGAAGCGCGACGTTTGGCAAATTCGGAATGTAATTTGGTCTCGGCGGTTTTATTGCCGGAAAGCGAAGTGATAGCCATTTGGGTTTTTTCAACTGCGCGTTTGGCACCATATAATGTGTCGCCCGGCAAAGCCTCAAACGAAGCATCCACGGTGGCAATCCAACCACTAGTACCGACCATCAGGACGATAGCGAGCACGGCCACCGGCCGCATGACATTATATACAAATGATGTGGGGAGAAAAATAGACAGCGCGGACCAGACTTTATTGATATTGAAATTAGATTCATGTTTGGAGTCGACAGTATTTCGAATTTGGGACATCAAAACCGAGCGGTTGCTATTCAACCACTCTGCGCGCGGATTGGCGCCGGTATGTTTCAGAGTCTTGAGTTGTGATTTGATATCCATCATAATTACTCCTCGACTAACTCTTTTAATTTACGGATCGCGCGATGCAGGGTCACGCGCACCGCGATATTTCCCTTGCCGGTGATCTCGGCGATTTCTTCGATCGCGAGCTCATCAACATATTTGAGAGTGACGACTTCCTGATATTCTTGTTTTAACTTTTTGATCGCCAGAATAACTTTTTGATTATCAATTTGTTTGTTGAGATCGGCATACCATTTGCCACCATCGCCAATGTCTTGTTCTTGTTCAATGTCGATATGTATATCGGTCTGACCAGCCTTGCGGCGATAAAGATCAATGATACAGTTGCGGGCGATACGATAGAGCAATCCGCTAAAACTTTTCACTTCCGCATTGTCGTTTGTGATGATGTAATTCCACGCTTTGAGAAAAACTTCCGACGTGATATCCTCCGCTTCCGATTGGTTATTCACTTTGAAAAAGACGAAGCGGTAAATTCGTTTGATATATTTGTCGTAAAGGACGGCAAAAGCGTCGGGGTCGTGCTTGCTTTGCAGTCGGTACAGTAGTATTTTGTCGGATATCGTGGACATTATAGATGACGTGAGGGTGAGTTAAATGTTACAGTAGCAACACGGCTATTGTGATGTTTATTTTCTGGCGGCCAGACTTGTCCCGCGAGGGACTGCGCCCCGCGTGGCGGGGTGCGATGATCGCGGGTTGCCAAAAAAACGGAAATACGCCATTATCCCGCTCTATTTGAATGAACATTATATTACCAGAAAAACGAAGAAAGGTCAAACAAAATGAGCGGATAGCGCCCGTCATTTCGACCCATAGCACTGTCATTCCGAACGAATGTGAGGAACCCCTGTCCAACGCACACCTGTCATTCCGACCGACCGTAGGGAGTGGAGGAATCCCTTAAAGTTGGATGAAAACATACTTGTGCGATAAAACAAACGTCAAGGGATCCCTCCGCTCATCTAATGATTCGGTCGGGATGACAACTGGCTTTTTGACGATTTGCATACACTAGTCTATACAAATTTGGACGGCAGTGAATTTTGGCTAAAAATCGAGGTGGATAGCAAAGTTTGTATAGACTAGTGTATACAAACTTTGACAAATAACACGCGTCCATCTCCCCCACTCACTTGACAAAAACACCAAAATGTGCTATTATTTGTATACACTAATCTATACAAACTATGGCTGAACCAGCCAAACAACCCAGTGATAAAGAACTGGTGCGCGTCTCCATTTCCGAGGCCGCGAGGCTTTTTGGGGTAAATACCCAGACGATTCGTCGCGCCGTGGCCGCCCAGGAGGTGACCTACGTGATCGTGGCCGGTCGCTACAAGCTCAATTTTGAAAGTTTGGTCAAATGGTCCCAACGCCACACTACTGTGAAGCACAAATTGGCCAACAGAGGAATTGGACAATTTGTGGATAAGTGGAAGATCAAAAACCCGCTCTACTCCCCCAACCCGAAATCTGTACCGACAAAACCGGTGATCAAATCGGAAGACGGGACAGATAAACCAGTTCAAAAAGACACTATTGTGGATAACGAACTTGACAAAACACAAAAACCATGATAATCTTGAAATAGGTAAGTTTAGTTGTGACATCTATAGCCACACTGAATCTCAGAACTCCCGTAAGGGAGTTTTTTAGTAACAGACGTTTGCTCCAAAACCATTTTGCGGATATAATAGAGGGGCATAATCAAATATATGTTCAAATCAATCTATCATTTTTTCCACCGTCATTTTCACACCCGCTATTACGGCATCTACCGTCACGCCAAAAAACTGTTTGTTTTTGATATAGCACTCATGGCCGGAGCAATCCTAATGCTCGGTGCTTCATTATTTTTCTTTTTCTGGAAACCGAGCCTGGCTGATCTGATTGACCTCAATATTTCCTTTGGCGCCGAACGGATCATGAGCGGCGAACCGATCCACCTCACCCTCGACTATGCCAACCGTACGAAATTCAAACTAACACCGGCAACTTTGAGCGTACACCTGCCGGCCGGTTTTGTGGTGGACAGAAATCAAACCCCAAGCAAATATTTTTCCGAACAATCCGTGATCGATCTTGGTACGCTACTCCCCGGCGCCAAAGGCACAGCCGAAATTTACGGCACCATTTGGGCGACCCCCAACACCGAAGAACGAGTGCGCGCATATTTATCCTACCAGCCGATCGGTGAAAATCGCGGGGCCGAACAAAAAATCGCGGCGGCGGTAATCAAACTGCCGGACACTGTATTACAAGCACATCTGACTGTCGCGACCACCAGTCTACCAAACCAGGCAGTGCCATTTACCTATACCATCGCGAACACTGGAAAAAATTACATTGCTTTTATCAACGTTGCCTCTGGCAATGATGCCAAAATTACTTTTGACAACAATGAGAGTGATTTTTCTTTAGCGCCCGCCGCCACGCGCACGATCACCGGCAAAATCATTTCCGGACAAAATGGCGGCGAACTACGTCTCGAAACCGCAGTGCGGATCAACAATATTTTAATTTTACAAAAAACCGACACAGCTACTATCGCCACCGTATCGGCCAAAACAGATGCAGTGGTAGGTATTATTGGCAAAGCCCAATACATCGAGCCCGGGCAAACTTTACCAATACACATCACTTGGAAAAATACCGGGGCGACGGAAATTAAAAATGCGCTGATCAAAATAAAAATCACCCCTGATGGCGCGGTGGATAAAATCGCGACCGCCCGCGCCAACAATATTTCTGTTCAAGATGGAATCGGCGTCCAAAATGGCGCCTTGATTATCGACAAAACCAAACGCACCCTACTCGCCAATTTGACACCAGGTACGACCGATGAAATAGATTTAGAAATAAAAATGTTGCCCGGATTTCATCTGGGGCAACAAGAAAACGCCAATTTGGAAATCACACCGATAGTCACCGGCGAAATCAGCGCGCTCAGTGGACAAATTTTCGAGCAAGCCGGTCAATCCACCAAACTACCAATCACCACCGAACTCAAGCTCTCTGCCGAAACCCGCTATTTCACTCCCGAGGGTGATCAAGTCGGACGCGGAATTTTACCGCCGCGCGTGGGTGAAACCACCAAATACTGGATCTTTGCGCAGGCATTCAACACGTCGAACGAAGTCAAAAACGCGCATTTCACCGCGGTACTACCCCCAGGCGTCACTTTTACCGGCAAACAAAGCGTGAGTATTGGTCCAAAAATCCAACTCGACGAAACCACCCACAGCGCGACTTGGGCGTATTCGTCACTCCCGGCCAACAGCATCACCGGATTGTATTTCGAAGTCGCCGTCACTCCCGGCGCGGATAAAATCGGACAATCACTGCCACTGGCCAAAAATACTTCCTTTACCGCCACCGACAAAATCACCGGCAAGAATTTTTCCCTGACCGCGCCGGATTTGAATAACAAATTACCCACAGATGATCTCGGGTACGAGGCGGGGTATTTGGTAGTAGAATAAAAAATATCCACCTTGTGGATATGTGCTATTGACAAACAGTCCGGATTGTTTTATGATGTAATTACATTTTGCTTTGGTGTTCGAACACTGAAGTTCCGAGATTCCTCCCGCAAGGGAGGTTTCGTTTTTATATCAAATTCTTCAATTTTTTTACCAAATACTCAAATATTTCAGCATCTAACCTGCCAATTTTACGAATAAATCTTCGCCCATCGATAGTACGTAATTGTGCCAAGTTTATTATGTTTGGTTGATTAGACGAACCCTTAAAATAAAAATAATAATTTCCGGTCTTGATTCTGGTAGACAATGGCGCAACCAAAAAAGTATCTACGTTAATTTTTTAATAATCAAAACAGGTCGTTCAAATTTTTCATTTTTTCCATTTATTTCCGCACCGATATTTTGTCCCAAGCTCACCCACCAAATCTGTCTTTCTTTGGCGTAAGCGCGCCTTGGTGAAATATGTAATCTAAATTTCAATTTTGTCCACGAAACAAAAACTTTGAGCTCCTCCTCTATATTCATACTTCTCTACTCTAGTACAACAACTTCCCCACGCTGATCAAACTGGCCAGCGAAAAAACAATCAAAACCGGCACCGCGATCGGCCAAAAATATTTCATACCAAAACGCGAACCGTCAACATCACCGCGATGACGCGCCGCACTACAAATCGCCACGATCATAATCGCCTCGATCCCGATAAACACTCCACCAACAATATCCAAAATCACCACAAAATTTTTCATCCCAAGGACAAACAAAACTAACGGTGCGAGCAGAGCGAGCGCCCCACCCATCCAATTTTTCAATTTCCAATCCCAGGTAAACATCTGTTTGAGAGCGATCCCCATCCCCATAAACGCCGTGCCCATCGCAAGCACTGCAAATAAATTGCCGACAATCATCACCCAACCGCCGTAAAAAGCGCCGAGACCAATAGTCGCCACCGGCGTCGTCGATCGTCCACCCACTCCCACCACCGCGGCCGCAAACAACATATACAAAACCATCGGGATGAGCGTGCCCCAAATCACCGCGCGGCGGAAATGCACTTGGCTACCGGGCAAAAGCGTGTGCGCCTCTACCACCGCCGGCGTGGCGTGCAAGGCAAACAAAATCACACCGTACGGCAAGAAAATATTACTAAAATCCGCGAGCGACCAATTCGCGACGTCCATTTGCGGTAAAAAATAAAACGACAGCCCGGCGATAATCGCCATCACCAGAATACTCAAAACTTTTTCCACCCCTTTGACGGTCTGTAGTCCAAACAATACAAACAACCCGCCCAATACCCAAAAACCAACACTCCAATACGTCGGATCGCCGCCAAAGAGCGCCGCGAGTGTTTCACCCTCACCGACAATATACGCGAGCAAGACACCGATCGAACTGGAAATAATCGTGATCGATAATAAATATTTCGCCCACTTGCCGATGTATTTGCCGGCAAACCCGGGAAGTTGTAAAGGCTCTTTGGTGCGCACTGCGATATCGCCCATCATCAAATTGAGAAATAACATTACGATACCAAGCACAAAAATATACACCAGGCCGATCTTGATGCCGACCTGCGCCACCACAAACGGCAAACCGAGCACGCCGGCGCCAATCGTCATGCCGGTGATCATAAATACCGCCTCCGGCACAGTGGCAATTTTTTTGTACACACCTTTGTGCATGACGACAGGGCGATCTTGGAGCATAGGATTTTTGTTAGAAGAAAAATATTTAATTGATTTTATTTTATCACAAACAACAAAAAAACACCACCGTAAAGATGGAGTTTTTGTGGGTGTTGGGGGGCTCGAACCCTCGACCCTCGCGATGTAAACGCGATGCTCTAACCAACTGAGCTAAACACCCGAAAGTAAAAATATTATATATTGTTATAACAAAAAAGTCAACGGATTGCGCCAAATAATTAACCGACCAACTGCCTTTTGTGGCTTATATTAGCCGAAAACCTCCGCCGACCCTTGACAAATCCCCCATTTTGTGCTATACTGGTATGTTAAATTGAACAAACCAATACTCGTATGCGTATCGCAATGATCGGACAAAAAGGCATTCCGGCGATCTACGGTGGCATCGAACGTCACGTGGAAGAGCTGTCGATCCAGTTGGCCCAAAACGGCCACGAGGTTTTGGTATACGCGCGTAATTGGTACACGCCAAAAAAAGTCAAAACTTACAAAGGCATCCACGTGATTCACACTCCTACCATTCATACCAAAAATTTGGACGCGATTGTCCACACTTTTATTTCTACGATTCACGCCATTTTTCAAAAACCGGACGTGATTCATTACCACGCCGTGGGCCCGGCGCTTATGGCCTGGATCCCGCGCGTGTTTGCGCCCTCTGTCAAGGTGGTCGTCACTTTTCATTGTATCGATCGCTATCATCAGAAGTGGGGCTTCATCGCGAAGACCATGCTCGCCCTCGGTGAGATGGCCGCTTGTATTTTTCCGCACGAGACGATTACTGTTTCCAAAACTTTGCATAATTATTGCGTGAACGAACACCAGTGTAATACCACCTATGTACCGAATGGTATTTTGTTGCCGAAAATCAAAGCGACCAGCAAAAATTTGCCGTACGGCCTCAAAACCGGAAAATATATTTTGATGGTGTCTCGTCTGATCCGCCACAAAGGCGCGCATTATTTGATTCGCGCTTGGAAGGATGCGCAAAAAAAATCTCACGGACTTCTCAAAGATTACAAACTCGTGATTGCCGGTGACGGTGTTTTCACGGATAAATATGTGAACGAATTGCACGCTTTGGCCGGTGCTGACAAGAGCATTGTGCTTACCGGTTGGGTACGCGGCGCGAAGTTGGCGAATTTGTATCACAACTCTGCCTTGCTCGTCCACCCTTCGGAAAATGAAGGCTTGCCGATCTCGGTACTTGAGGCGATGTCGTTCGCGCGACCGGTAATACTATCGGATATTCCGGAACACATGGAGATCATCACTGACCGCCGCTTTTTGTTTGTGAATACCAATGTGGAATCCCTTACTAATAAAATGATTTCGCTCATTAAAAATGCCGAACTTCGCAAAGAAGCCGGTGACAAAAATCGCCTACTCGTGGCGCGCAAATATGATTGGCAAGATATTGCCGAGCGCACCGAGATGGTGTATTTGCGTCCGGCGGTGGTGCGGAGAATGGAGATGAAGTTGAAGACAGCGAAGGCTTAAACATAAAAACGGCGGACTCAACCCGTCGATTTTTTCAAATTCAAAACCAACTCCTCCCCATTTTTTTCCCGTGCGGCATCGCGCCGATAAAATTCCGCGCGCGCAGATTTGAATCCGGCCGCGCGTGCCAAATCCAACAATTCTTTTTTGGTGAAGTTATGTAAATATCTTTGAATCGGTTTTTCTGTCGTCGCTTTCCACGGTATGGTGACGTCGCCCGCATCTGTCCCCGGTTGGGGATTTTTTAATTGCTCCGAAATTCTAAATCGTTTATCCGGCCACTCATTCAACACATTCCAGTTAATCACCGTCGCCCATGCGCCCACTTTCATCACTCGCCATAATTCTTGTAGAAATTTCAAGCGTAATTCCTCCGACGGAATATGATGCATAACCGCAAAACTAATCACGCCGTCAAAAAAATTATTTTTGTATGGCAATTTCGTCGCCCCACCAACTCGCAATTCCACTTGTTTATTTTTTATTTCTTTCGCCGATTTTTTCTTAGCGATTTTAATCAGCTCACCCGATATATCTATCCCAAAATATTTCGCCCCGCGATCCAAAACATACGGCACCATAAAAGCATTGCCGCAACCCAAATCCAAAATCCGCACCCCGGATTTAATTTTCTTGAGGGCGGCAAGCTTCACCCCCGACGGCTGGGCACGGCTAATATCCCACTCCGAGGCGATAGCATTGTAATTTTCCTTAGTTTTGCGTATAATTGCTTGGGCTTGTTTAGATTGCATAGATAATGGATTTTGTTATATATTTTTGAATACTTACGGAGGCGAGCTAAAATTCGCAGACGAGTTTTCGCGGTCCGCCCGCAGGCGGATTTGGGCCAATGTGTGAGCCCCGCCGGGCGAGTTTTGGCCCAAAAGCGAAAACGAGTCGCGAATTTGCGAGCCGAAGTACTGTATGAAAAAATATTTAACAAAATCTATTATGCAAGCCAACATCGCCACCCAAATCATTTTCGCCTTTCTAAAAAATCCCACTCGCGATCTGGATATTATCCGCCGCGATGTTTTGCGTGGGCAAAAACTCGACCGCGACATATCCAAATCCGATCTCCTCAAAGCATACCACAAATTGGTGAAATCCGGCAAGATAAAGCCCGCGCCCGCGCTCGAAAAATCCCTCATCAAACGCGCCATTCGCACCCTCTCCGGCGTGGCCATCGTCACCAACCTCACCAAGCCCTACGGATGCCCCGGGAAGTGCATATACTGCCCTACGGAGGCCCGCATGCCCAAAAGTTACCTATCTGACGAGCCGGCCGCCGCCCGGGCTCTAGCGCTCAAATTTGACCCTTACGAGCAGACTCTACGACGTCTGCAAACACTGGGCGGAAATGGCCACCCGACGGACAAAATCGAGTTAATTATCAAGGGCGGAACTTGGAACTTTTATCCCCTCGCCTACCAATATTGGTTTATTTTACGCTGCTTCGAAGCGTGCAATTTATCACGCGCAAAAACCAAACCCAACGAAAAAATTGACACACTGAAAAAGAAATTACTCGCGGCGCAACAGAAAAACGAAAGCGCGCGCCATCGCATTATCGGACTGACGCTCGAGACTCGTCCGGACTACATTGATGAAAAAAATATTTTGGTAATGCGCGACCTCGGGTGTACTCGCGTCGAACTCGGCGTGCAAACTATCGACGACAAAATTCTCAAAACTATCAAACGCGGGCACGACACCACCACCGTCAAACGCGCCACCGCGTTGCTCAAAAATTACGGCTTCAAAGTGGATTTTCATCTGATGCCCCAACTGCCCGGCAGTACCCCCGCAAAAGATTTGAAAATGATGAAAGAAATTTTTTCCGATTCGGATTATCGTCCGGACATGATCAAAATTTATCCCTGCACAGTGGTGAAAAATTCGGAATTGTACGACTGGCTCCGCGCTGGAAAATATCGACCGTATTCCGACAAAAATCTCATCGACGTTTTGAAAAAATTCAAAGCCATAGTACCGCGCTACGTACGCATCTCGCGACTGATTCGCGATATCCCTTCTCATCATATTCAAGCCGGCAATATGGTGACCAACCTGCGCCAAACTATCCAGACCCAAATGGCCGCGGAAAATTTGAAATGTAATTGTTTGCGTTGTCGCGAAGCCGGGCACCAAAAATTTGACCCGAAAAAGATTAAACTAAAATTTTTCGACGATAAATATTCGGCCTCCGGCGGGGTTGAACACTTTTTGAGTATTGAAGACACGAAACGCAACATCGTGTTTGCTTTTTGTCGTTTGCGCCTGAACAAAAAAAGTATCCAAGCTATTTATCCGGCGTTTATCCGCGAACTGCACACCTACGGACAGATGATCCCGATCGCGGAGTCTGGGAAAATCCAACATACTGGTCTCGGCAAAACTTTACTCAAAAAAGCGGAGGAGATTTGCGCGAAAAATAAAATAAAAAAAGTGGCGGTGATTTCCGGTGTGGGCGTACGCGGCTATTACCAAAAACTCGGATACCGAATGGAAAACGGCTACATGGTAAAAAATTTGCAATAAATTTTTGACTGTCATTCCGAACGAATGTGAGGAATCTCTGTCCCGTCGTTTTGATCGATCGGACAGAGATTTCTCCCCGCCCCGGGCGGGTTCGAAATGACAATGGGAGAAACTCGCTACGAGTTAATAAAAAAGTGGACAAAAAAATGGCCTATGGTAAAATACCGTACAAATAATATGACATAATTTACTGAAAAATCCAGCCAACTATTTACGCGATTTTTATCACTAAAATTTTTATTTTTATGTACACCCACAATTTAAAAGACTTCGACCCTGATATCCACGCCTCGATCAAACGCGAACAAAAACGTGAGGAAGAAGGTCTCGAAATGATCCCGTCGGAAAACTTTGTTTCGCCGGCGGTGCTCGAAGCGCTCGGATCGGTATTGACTAATAAATATTCAGAGGGGTACGCAGGCAAACGCTATTACGGCGGTTGCGAATTCATCGACGAGGTGGAGACTTTAGCGATCGAACGAGCGAAAAAAATATTTGGGGCGGAACACGTGAACGTCCAACCGCTTTCCGGCGCGCCGGCGAACATTGCCGTGTATTTTGCTCTGCTCGAACCCGGCGACACTATCCTCGGCATGGATCTGTCGCACGGCGGGCATCTGTCGCACGGCCATCCCGTCACTCACATGACCAAAGTATTTAATTTTATCCGCTACAAAACTAATGCGCAAGGATTGGTGGACTTGGATAATTTGCGCGCGATGGCGGTGGAACACAAACCGAAAATGATTCTCGTCGGATACAGCGCTTACTCGCGCGAGATCGAATACAGCGCTATCCAAAAAATCGCCGACGAAGTGGGGGCGATCACTATGGCCGACATTGCGCACATTGCCGGGCTCATCGCCGGCGGCGAGATGGTCAACCCCGTACCGATTTTCGATGTTGTCACGACCACTACTCACAAAACTCTACGCGGTCCGCGCGGCGGCATGATCATGTGCAAAGAAAAATTCGCCAAGGCGATCGATAAATCCGTGTTCCCCGGTTTTCAGGGCGGCCCACATGAGAATAATATTGCCGCCAAAGCCGTGGCATTCAAAGAAGCGCTCGAACCGGAATTCAAAAATTACGCGCGCCAAATCAAAGCCAACGCCAAAGCGCTGGAAGCGGAATTTAATCGGCTGGGATACAAATTGTGTTTTGGCGGCACGGACAATCATTTGCTGTTGATCGACGTATTCGGGAGTAAAAATGTTTCCGGCAAACAAGCGGTGAACGCGCTTGATCTGGCAGGGATCACGGTGAACAAAAATATGATCCCCGATGATCCGCGCAGTCCGATGGACCCATCCGGCATTCGCCTCGGCACACCGGCGCTCACCACCCGCGGCATGAAAGAAGACGAAATGAAAATTATTGCCGGTTGGATCGATGAAGTGATAAATAATTTCGAAGACACAGCAAAACTAATGGAAATAAAAAAGCGTGTGATTGCGCTCACCGCCAAATTTCCTCTCTATCCTACGCTGAAATAAAAAATAAAAAACCGACCAGATATTGTTAGAAAATAAAAAAGACGGAATATCTTTGAAGAACATTACGAGACGAGGTAATAATTTGCGAGAGCGAGCGGGAGCGGTCCCGCAGGATTTGACCCGAACTCGTCCCCGCCCTCGCGGGCGGGG
>Ga0208373_1001771_pt1 | contig 26855 bp, 22 predicted proteins | sample RifOxyC2_FD_184036 | JGI IMG/M metagenome (GOLD analysis project Ga0208373, IMG submission 184036) | Soil microbial communities from Rifle, Colorado - Rifle Oxygen_injection C2 (SPAdes) | ecosystem: Environmental > Terrestrial > Deep subsurface > Rock core/Sediment | place: Rifle, Colorado... | reverse complement strand
CCTGTTGATCCTGACCGGCAAAATGCTGGAACAGAATGCAAAAAACAGGATCAGCCGGGGCCTGGGAGCCTTTTTTTCCCTGGTTCCCCAAAAGGTCAGGATCTGCACCGATCCATTCCCCGACGGACGGTATGTTTCCATCAAGCAATTGTCCAAAGGGGATCTTTTCATGGCTGAAGAGGGGGAAATTCTGGCGGCCGACGGTGTTGTCACCCGGGGCGAGGCCGTCATTGACGAGTCCTCCATCACCGGAGAGGCAAAACCGGTACGGGCCGGGCTTGAAGACAAGGTCAAAAGCGGAGCCCGGATTATTTCAGGAAAGATTCAGGTAAAAGCCGTGGAAGTGGGCGAAACATCCATTCTCGGCAAAATGCTTGTGATCATGGAAAACAGCCTTTCAAGCAAAACCGCCCAGACCAGACGGTTTGAAACTCTTTTAAAATACTTTGTCCCCACGGTCATGGGCCTTTCCGCAGCCACCTTTTTTTTCTGGATGATCTTCGGGCTGCCGTCCCATGAAGCCTTCAACCGAGGGATTTCGGTCCTGGTGATCTCATGCCCCTGCGCCCTGGGCATCGCCATTCCCCTTGCCCTGACGGCCGGCGTCTCTGCCGCCGGGAAAATGGGCATCCTGGTCAGGGATTTTGAAGCATTTGAACGGGTTGAAGGCCTGGATACCCTTGTTTTTGACAAGACCGGGACACTGACGACGGGCAGACTTGAAGTGCTGGGCATGGTGACGGAAAAAGGGTTTCCCGAAAAAAAGGCCTGGCAGATGATTACGGCCATGGAACAAGCCTCGGACCATTATATTGCCCATGCCATCAGGGCTTACGGGATGGCCAAGGGCATTGAGCCCCTTGATCTGGAAAATCTCATCCACCATCCCAATGGGGTCAGTTGCCGTTTCCAGAATAAAACCTATCGCTTCGGCAGTATGGATTTTGCCAAAAAAGAGAACGGCCCGGCACCCTCATCCCCTTCCAAACAGGGGGCCCAGATCATATCAACGGTTTTTTTATCCATAGATGATAAAATCCTGGCAGCGGTCCATCTGGGTGATTCCATGAAAACCGGCGTCGCATCCCTTGTTGCAGATCTCCATAAAATGGGATTCACCAATTTTCTGGTTTCCGGGGATGCCGAAAAAACCACCCTGGCGGCCGGGTCCTTTGTGAACATCCCGGCCCAACGCACCCGCGGCGGATTGCTTCCCCATGAAAAAGCCGATTTTATCAAAGAACTGAAACAATCGGGCAAAAAAACCGCCATGGTGGGAGACGGCGTAAACGATGCCCCGGCCATGGCCCAATCGGATCTTGCCGTGGCTGTTCATTCAGGTCTCAATCCAAGTGAAGGCGTTGCTGCTATTACCCTCATGCAGGAGACCCCGGTCCAGCTCCTTGAATTTCTATCCCTGGCCAAACGCGTGAATCAGAAGGTCAGACAAAACCTCTGGTTTGCACTTGCCTATAATGTCATCAGCATCCCGGTGGCCGCCGCCGGCCTGCTGAACCCCATCATCGCGGCAACCGCCATGCTTCTCAGCAGCCTTTCCGTGACATTAAATACCCTGCTGCTGGTAAGGCAGACATCAAAACCGTTTCAGCAGATTCTGAAAAAATAAATTCCAGGGCCAATACCAGAATCCCCTTTATCAACAACCTGAATGGACCAGCAAGCATAATATTATCCTTTAGTCTGTAATAAGTTGAATTTAAACTTTGCATAGCGATAGAAACAGTGATATGAAATTTCTTATTCAGGACAAGGGGTTATCTTCATTCGATGTTATTGATTTCAGCAGATTATTCAGTTGGATATCAGAATTTTGAGGGATATCCGGAACCACACGACAACTTGTTCTTTTTTTGTTTTATCAAGTATAGAGGTGTAAAGGAAAGAATCTATAATCAACTGCAAAAATTCATTAGGATATATTAATCAATGGCAGAAGTAAGAAAAATAATCCGTGCATTTTTAGCATCGCCGGGAGATTTACAACAAGAGCGTGAAGCCATTCGGGACATGGTCAAAGATTGGAACGAAACTTGGGCTGATCACCTCGGCTATCAAATAGAATTAATGGGGTGGGAAGAGACAATTTCAGGTTTTGGAAGACCTCAGCACATTATTAATCAAGAGCTAGATAGGTGTGATTTGTTTTTAGGGATGATGTGGAAAAAATGGGGAACACCACCTGACACAAATGGAAAGTACTCTTCTGGCTTTCAAGAGGAGTATGAACGTTCTGTTGAAAGGCGAAAAAAAAGCGGTAAACCCGAAATTAGTTTATTTTTTAAAGAAATTGATAAAGAATTTTTGCTTGATAAGGGTCCCGATCTTCAAAAAGTTATAGAATTTCATGAAAAAATAATTTCTGAAAAATCTATTCTATTTCAGCAATTTAAAATGGCAACGGATGTTACATCTATCGTTCGAAAGTGCATTTCTAATTATGTTCGTCGAATTAGAGAGGCTGAGCAGGACGAGATGACAGAAAAGATAGAAATTAAAGAAAAATCGAAAGAGATTCCAGCTTCAACTAAATCAATCCCTGATATTTCTTCCCCTTTATCCAAAGAAGGCTTTAAATTTCTTGAGGATTTTACTATTACAATCCGAAATTCAGACGCCATGGAAAGCATAACTGCCTGTGATATAGCAAGATTCAGGTTGCTTTCGAACTCTGTCACTAAGAATGGAAATGATAGTCACCAGATGGGAGTACATGATCTAAATATATTATACGCGAATAGAAAAGAATTGAAATTTGGAAATACAGAATTTCATAACTTAATACTATTTGGTTTTCAATATATTTTTGACGAAAATACCCCAATTTGGTACTGGTACTCCAAAAGAAAGCGGTCCAGACTCTGTCCTGCAGTAATTTTCAGTTTTGCATCAGATAATGAAAAAGAAAAAACTGGAGCGATTCATACCATAACATTGCTGGGAACAAAATTATCTGCTTTGGACAGCAAAATTATCAAAAAAGATTGGATAGTAGGTACCTGGTTTTCAGAAGACTCCTCAACGGCAGTGAAGTTAGCAGCACTTAATTATTTAAAATTGCACGGTGAAATATCAGATTTTGGGATTGTTGAAGCTGAATACAAAAAAAATAATTATGCCACGTCTCAAAAAGCTTTTGAATGTATGCTGAGCATATTACATAGCGCGGGTGAACCTGTTACTGCTGCGGCTTTGGTCGTTGAAAAACAGTTCGCTTCTGTAGATTTATCCCTTTTAAATAACGTCTTATCTGGTTTTGTTAATCTTAATTTAGAACAATTAACGATTGGCCTTGAACATAGAAGCCCTAATGTTCGATTAGAAGCATTTAATGTCTTAAACAAGCAAAATAAAATAAGCGCTGAGCTTGCTGAAAAGTTAATAAACGACGATGACCCCACAATTCGATATGAAAGTTTAATACTTCTTATTAAAAATGGTAAGTCTTTTGAGAATGATCGTATAAAAAAAATCTTAGTAAAACCACAGAACAATTATGGGTTATTGTCTGCAATGGGTGCAACAGAAGAAGATGGGGAAGAATATTTTATCCGCTTCAATTCTGAAAAACTTTATCAATTAGACGAAAAAACACTTATTGAAAAAAGCAGCAATTCAATATTTATAGATGATGAATTCTATTTTGTTTTATCAGATAAATATTTTTCAAAGCATTCATCGACATTAAGAACAAATATTGATGATAATTTTGAAAGCTATTTCAAAGAAAAAATCAAGAAAATTGAATTCATAGAGAAAAAACTTGAAAAAATCGATCTTTCAACTGGTTTTAAAAAAGCTGAAGATCTTTTTAGAAAAAAACTCACCAGAAAAGGTCTCAACATTCTTTGTAAAAAGGGAAAGATCGAAGACTCAAATCGAATAAGAGATAATTTGAAAAGTGGATATACTGGTGCAATGAGATATGATTCCTATTATTTTAGAAAGCATGGTACATGGGAGGATATCCAGTTATTAGGGAATGCAAAACCTTTAATTAAAACAGAAACGATGATGCCAAGTGAAAACAATGACGAATTTTTAAAAGAAGTTGCTATCACCATATATCAATTAGGAAAAAATTCTCTTTCCAAGCTTTTCCTGTCGAATTTACCATCAAAAATATTAGAAAAATTAATTGAGGTTTGCTCGGAAGCCAATTTCAATAGAGTTAGCGATGATGCAGTATTGCAATTATTAAAAGCCGAGGAGATAGCACTAAGGAAAAAAGTTTCTTTACTCGCTGTTCGTTCTTTCACAAAAAATAGGATTACAAATATCCTTGACACATATCTTTCAAATGATGACTCCAAATATTATAATGTTATCCATTGGCTTGATGCAGGGGTTTCTCTGACGCGGGATGAATCGAGAAGGGTCGTTTCTTTTGCATCTGCTGTTTAAATTCATAATAAAGTTCGAGAACACAAGAATTAATTCAGAAAAAATTTAAGAGATATGACACTTATTCCCAACAAGTGAAATGCTGACGGATAAACCACAGATTTTAATAGTTCATAGCAGGACTATGGCATTATAAAATCTTCCACGAAGATAGCCAGGGTTCTTCGGGGTCGCCCATAAGAGAGGGATTTGCATTCACCATTTTTCAAAATTTGGAAATGATGTATATTATTTTTTATTTTACAGTTTAAAGATAAAGGGAATAATGACTGACGGACAGAACAGGGCGCATATCAAACCAGGACAAACCGTTTCCATTGTACTGAAAAAAGACCAAAAATCAGGCATGTTGACCCAAGGCAGAGTAAAAACTATTTTAACAAAATCATCTTTCCATCCGCATGGCATAAAGGTCCAATTGGAAAATGGCTTGGTCGGAAGGGTTAAGATTATTCATATTTAAAATTCAGGTCCGTCATGTATTTCAAAATCACACATTCGGCTATTTACAACTGGAAAGGCTCCGGGACCGAGCGAGAGCGTAATGATCCAAGCCTGACGGATTCTTTTTGTCATTTGATAATCGCCCATGAAGCTACTACGGAAGACATTTGGGTGCTTTTAATAGACCAGGGTGATGATACCGGAATATCGGCAACCAACTGTATTGAATACATTATCCCCAGAATTTGTGAGGAATTCACTTTGGAGATATCTAATATAAGGGCTTTTGAAGTTTGGCCACATCACAAGTACGACCCGAAACTAAAATACACCGAAATTGTGATATCAGATGTAAAATTTGATAACGATGGCGACCGGGTTCTCCGAAATTCCTGGAAGCCTGTAGAGAAGCAAGATGCCGGGATTTTGGAGCAGATCATTGAAACGGTTGGGGATAAAGTGATCCGGGAGGAATTATAATGAGCCTCTCCGGTGATCCTCCCCCTGTCTGATCCGGCTATTTTCAGGCGAGCCGATTTTTAATGAATCGAATTGATTATCACGGCGGAAATAAACCGCCCCATCTCCATTGCAGCCGGGAATGGGGCGGATGGGATCACGATATATCAGAGCGGTTGCGGTTTACACACATTTTCTGCTTTTGCGGCGCTGCGTCCACAGCCTTCGCAGTAATGGGTGGCCGGTTTGATAAGTGCAAGATAGGCCTTTGGATCTTTGACCTGCAACTCTTCTTCTACATGGGCGCATAATGTTTTCTGTTTCTCATCACTCATGGTTTATCCCTCCATTTTGGGTTAAGGATTTCATCCGTGTTTGTGCCGCCTGAATTAAGGACAGGAAATCATATTGAGCTGTGCGGCGGGAATTAAGAATAAATTAGACATGATGCCGTTCATGTCAAGCGACCCGTCATGGCTGTGGTCATGGCGGCACCCGGCTTTATAGAGGAGCTGCCGTTTTTTGAACCACCCTGCCCCGGCCAGCCTGCCCACGGCAAAGAGCGCAGGACAACAGGCCTAGGGGGAAATAGGCCTGTCTTTTCTTCCTTAAAATCCGGGGCAGGGTCTGATTGATATGCTCAATATTCATGTCTTTTCCCATATTCCGGTATTGAATCAGATAATCCGGATGCCTTCATTTTTTATTTGTGTAAAAAAAAGAGGGGTGTCTGCCAAAATATCGTCCATGGAAAAAGGATGCACTTCTAATTTTAAATCAATGGATCTTCTATATTTGCTTATTGTTTGAACATCGTAGAAAGGTATCCCGGTAAAGTTTTTTGAAACAATGGCAATATCAATATCGCTGTCAATATGAGCGGTCCCCTTGATAATCGACCCGAACAGGTACGCTTCAGAAACCTCAATGCCATTTGAATTTAAAAGGCTAATAAGTTTTCTGGCCTTGTTTAATGCCTTATCTTTTGCAGAAGCCATTTATAAATTTCCTTTATCTGATTAAAATGATTTTCTGTGAATTCAGCAGTACACAATTTGTAAAATTTAAATTTTTCATCCGGGTACCTTGTTGAAATATTAAATGTATTCACTGCATCTAAAAACTCCAGCGTTTCTTCTTTAAGTTCTATGGTTGCCATATCTGCCAACCTCACCAGATCATGAATCCGTGGCGCCAATTTACCAATATTCTGGACATAAAGCGCTTTAAATATTTTTTCCAGGACCAAATGTGCGAGGAATAGGCACCAATCATATTTTCCATCTTTAAAAAGCGTTTCAGCAACACTCAAATCATGTTGTGCAGAGGCCGTCCAATACTCTATCTGGTTTTGCCGAGCTGTTTTTTCTAAAATAGTTTTCATGGGTTCCCTGTTGATATTAAAAAATATAACAGACAATGTCTATAGGTTTAAACTCCATGTCTCTTCAACATCTTTTGATCCAGGATCTCAACAGCTTCATCATATTCATTCTGATAGATACATGAAGGCCTCCTTTCCAGATTATGAATGAAGAACTGAATTTGATAATGGTTTATTGCACTTGGGGAAGGGAATTTCAAGGATTTTTGAATTGTGATGTATTGATCAAATCTTATTTCCGCAGGAGAGCCCGGTCCAGTTACTTGAATTTGTATCCCTTGCCAAACGCGTGAATCAGAAGGTCAGGCAAGAATAATATTGTCCTTAAGCCTGTAATAAGTTGAATTTAACTTTTGCATACCGATAAGATCAGTGATATGAAATTTTTTATTCAGGATAAAGGGTTATCTTTATTGGATGTTATTGATTTCAGAATATTATCCGGTTCGGTATCGAAACTTTAAGTGATATACGGAACCACACATCAACCGGCAGCCCTCAGTCAAATAAATTTGGCCTCGATCAGCAGGTGATCCGGCGGCTGACTTTACGAAGGCGGGCTTGTGAGCTTAACATTGGACCACAACAGACTATACCCATCACCAAGGAGAAATATGGTGTCACATCGAAGCTGGAAACTGCCTCATGGGGTTAAGACGATTGAGGTTAATGATTATGAAATGGCATACCTGGAACGTGGTCAAGGGATACCGTTAGTGTTGGTTCACGGCTCATTATCCGATTACCGTGCGTGGGCATTTCAAATGGAGTCCTTCAGTGCGGGATACCGGACTTTTGCTGTGAGCTTGCGTCACTGTTACCCGGAGCACTGGAATGGTCAAGGAGATAAGTTTTCTGTATGCCAGCACACAGACGATCTGTCTGTATTTATAAAAAAGCTTAATACCGGCCCGGTTCATTTAATTGGGCATTCGCGCGGAGGAGATGTTGCATTAATTCTTGCGGCAAAGCATCCTGAACTGGTTCGGAGCATGGTACTGGCCGACCCTGCGCCGCTAAACCAAATGCTTCCCGAAACACCTGAAATCAACACGGAGATTGAAAACCGCAAAGAGTTTGTGACTGTAGCAATAGAACGGCTAAAACAGGGCGATTTGGATGGTGGACTTGAGGTATTCACTGACGCAGTAAGTGTGCCTGGTAATTGGGAAAAGCTCCCTGAATCCGCCAGGCAGATTCGCCGGGACAACGCATGGTCGCTAAAAAGCCTTGTTACGGATGCTCAGGAGGCTTTTTCCTGCAAGGATGCCAAAGAAATAGAAGCACCGGTGCTGCTTGTAACAGGTGATAAAAGTCCCAGGCTTTACGGAATGATGCATGCCGCACTTCAGCCGTGTTTAAGAAAACATCAAAAGATAACGATCTCAAATGCATCACATGGAATGTTCAGAGATAATCCAGAGGCGTTTAATGCCGCTGTGATTGATTTTCTTACGAAAAATACCGGTCAACAAGGGCATTAACTGTGATACCAAAAGCCTTGCGGTTTTTGGGTCAGGTCATACCTGGCGATGCTCATTTAGCTTAGATGCCGAAGTCATTTTTGATGATTACATATTGGGCAAGCGGTCGATTGCTTTTCTATGGGAAAATGACAGGAGCCAGTGGCCGTGCAGATAAAAAATACCGCAAAGGAATTCAAATACCCGGACAGCCCCTGAAATCATGGAATTTCACACCCTTATCCCCAGGGCGTTTCCGCCCCATGAGATCATTTTTTACCCCAGGATCAGCCGCTGGGGATCGCATTTTTCCCGCAGGATCTGAAGCTCGTACGCTGTCGGCGGCGCCACTTCCTTTGCCCGTGATACATCAATCTCAAAGCCCATGTTGTCGAGAATCTGTTGAGGGGTTATCCCGGGGAAAAAGCCGGTCAGAAACATCTCTTTTGTGGTTTCATCAAAGCCCATTGTCGCCATGTTGGTGACAACGGATGCGGGTCCTCCGTCGGGAAGCCCGGCTTTTTTCCGGCCGTCCGGGCCGTCCAGCCAGCCCGGGCTTGTGATATAATCCAATTTTTGAACAAATTTGCGTTTTTCATGCTGCATAAAGGTGATGGTTCTGCCGACAAACGAGGCAACGTCACAGGCGCCGCCGCTTCCGGAAAACCGGACCTTTGGACTGAAATAATCCCCGATTGTGGTTGAATTCAGGTTGCCGTATTTATCAATCTGGGCCGCGCCCATGATGCCGACAACATGCGGCCCCGTAATCCGGTTCTGCATGGTTGCGAACGCATCGGCCAGATTGCCGTTTACCGATGTCCCGAACATCACGCGGGAATCCGATACGGCAAGGGGAACCTCCTCAAGAAGGGAATCGATGGCCCCGGTTTCAAAAAAAATAACACTGTTGGGGGCGGATATGTTTTTTGCAGCCATGGCGGCAAGCATTGAAATACCGGTGCCGCAAAAAACGATGTCGCCGTCCCTGATTTCCCGGGCCGCCGCAATTGTCATAAGCTCTTTCAAGGTATAATCCATCTTCATCTCCTGTCCAGCCCGACGGCATAGCCGGTTCTCTGATCCGCCCGTATCATGTCGAGCCGGTCCTTTCCTGCCTTATCCAGCAGCGCCTGATGGTCTTTTAACCCATGGATAAACTCCTCAAGATATTTTTTGTAAAGCATGTCATCTTCGGCATATCTGCGGTATTCATTGAGATAACCGGGGTCATAGTCATAATAGCGGTAGCAGGCTGTGGGATAGGCCCCGCCCGGCACATGGACCACGGCATCGACACAGAAAGAGGGGATCTGGTTCTGATCCGGATTGGCTTTAAGATCATCCGGCTCCACCAGCTCCTCGCAGGTCACGATCACATGCTTTGCGGATTTGACCTGCTCGATATCCGAAAAAACCAGGCCTTCCATCCGCACCGTACCCTCCCTGTCCGCCTTCTGGGCGTGGATCAGGGTAACATCGCAGTTAATAGCCGGAACCAGAACCAGTTTGGGGGCATCTCCCCATGAGCCGAACGGGTTATCCATCACCGTCAGCTTCTGATCCGGAAGCCTTGGATCTTCGGCACGCATTTTGGCGGAAAATCCCCATTTTGCCATGATATCCGTGCCCAGGGAAGAGCGCGTCGGCAAAAACGGAACGCCCATGGCGCCGGCAAGAAATCTGAGCGTCATCTGATAATTGGAATAATCTTCCACCACAATGTCGCCGGACTGGACCGCCTTTTTAAACCGGATACAGGTCGGGGCAAAGCGTCCGCTCCCGGCATAGGCGATTTCGAGCCGGGAGACACAGCCTGCGCCGATCAGTTCATCAACCCCCTGTCCGTTTGAATGGGCGTAGAGATGGATGTTGTAGATCCCCTGGCGGATGATCTCGTAGACGGCCGCCATTGGATTCCGGCTGACGGTAAAGCCGCCGATGGACATATGGCATCCGGCCGCCACATATTTCCGGACCGCATCTTTCAAACTCATGGTTTTATCTTTACATATCTTCATGTCATGGCCTCAATCTCAACTCGCCTGGGTTCCGGATGCCGTTTTTAATTTTTTGGCGTCTGTCCAGTTTTTTATCATAAGCATGGCGGAGATCACTCCGGCAATCCAATTCATATTCACATCCGGGTAGAACAGCAGCACGGCACAGATGCCTGTAATGATTCTCTCCGGAAGGGAAAGCGGTTTTACAAAATATCCCACCACTGCCACATTCAGAAAGATGACGGCCATAATGGAAAAAAGAAAACGAAGCGCAATAAAACAGAAGGCCTCAAATCCGTGCAGGGTCTGAAGCACCGGAATGATCAGGAGCGCGGTTCCACTGAAGGAAAGAATAAAGGTCAGGCCGATAAAATATTTGGGGAGCGCCACGCGGGCCGCGAACACACCGGTTTTGATCGGATCCGTGCCCATGACCGAACTGGCCGCATAAGCGGAAAGCGCGACTGGGGGGGTGACTTCAGCCAGCACGGCAAAATAAAACAAAAACATATGGGTTGCCAGAAGGGCCGCATCTTCAGGAATGCCGTTGAGCATGGCCAGTTTCTGAATGGTCGGAGCGGTCAGGGCCGAAGTCAGGACATAGGTGGCGATGGGTGGAACGCCCATGCCCAGAATCAGGCTGAAAATGCCTGTAAAGAGCGTCGCCAGAAGAATACTGCTGCCGCTGATATCCATCAGGATGATGGAAAACTTGGATGCCAGTCCGCTGATGACCATCATGGACATGATCATATTGGCGGCAATGACGGCGCTGGCGATGGGTAGAAGGCCGATGATGCCCTCTTCCAGCGCTTTTATCAAATTCCCGAAGGGCGGCCTGAGGCTGGGATCGGCATAGGCAAAAGCAACAAACAGAAATGTCGCGGCCGTGACCGTAACATTGATGGAAAAGCCTCTGTAGATCATCATGATGATGAAGAGGATGGGAATGAAGACATAGCAGTACCGCAGGAAATACGAGAAATTGATGAGCGTTGAAATTTCCAGTTGCGGCAGTTTCTGCTTTTTTACATAAAGCTCATTATATACGATAATGCCCATGAGATACAGCAGCATCGGGCCGATGGCCATGACGATGATGGATGAATAGGGAATGGACAACAGCTCAACCATGATAAAGGAAATGGATCCCATGACCGGCGGTGTGATATAAGCGATTGACCCGACGGTGGCGATGACGCCGGCGGCAACAAGCTTGTCATATCCCACCTTTTCAAACAGCGGCTTGGTCAGGGTGGCCACAAACTGTGTGTCGGCGGCCCCTGAACCGGAAAACATGCCCATCAGGACGGCCATGATGGAGCAGGATCGTCCGGGAGACGCCGGGCTTCTGCCGACAAACAGCAGGGCAATGTTTGCGATGATCTGGCCGAAATTCATGCGCGTGACAACCGCCCCCAGTGTGGTGAAATAGATCAGATACTTGAGGGAAACGCCGGTAATGGATCCGAAAATGCCGGCCTCGGTTTCGCAGTACATTTTCCCCAGCATCATGTCCAGATCAAACCCCGGATTGGAAAAGAGACCGGGAACATAGTTGCCAAAGAGATTATACAACAGAAAGATCATCACAAGCGTAGGCATTATCGGACCGCTCAACCTGAAAATGACTCCGAGAATCAACAGGATTTCGCTAAAGGACATGACCATGTCCCAAGGCTCCGGCATGACGGATCGATAAATCAGTGTCTGGTAATTTATCAAGAGATACATAAACGGCAGAATACTGAGCAGTGCGCATGCAATGTTGGACGGTTTCTGCAAAGCCGGTATCAGCGTCGGCAACATGGTACAGGCCCAGATAATGATGCCGAACAGCTTCAACGACATGGGCATGTCCAACTGAAGGAATTGGATCATCAGCACAATGGTCATAACGGCCAGCGGTATGCTGCCGAGTTTATGCCGCGGCTTGATCCGGACAAAACTGAGCAGATATCCCAGAAGCGCAACCAGAAAGACATGCGCGGCCCGTTGAACCTGGGTCAGATCCAGAAGGGAGATCCGCAAGTCGGCCAGGGGTGTGTAGGGGTGAACAACGAGGTAGAGATGATAGAGCGTTCCGATAACAGCTATGACAGTTCCCAGTTTGCGGATTACAGCGTCCATAACAAATTGACCTCCAGGCAGCCATCTTGAACAGTAAATGTATAAAAGCCCATGTTTAGAGTGATTCCTTTCATCGAACAGAACTTCAACGGATTGACGGACTCTTCTGAAACGGCCTGATTCAAATCATAAACGCCATGGGAATAATAAGCCTCGGTCGTTTCATCGGTCAAAACGGAAAATTTTTGAAATCGGCCGTTTAGGGTGAACCGGATTGCAATCGGTTGACCGGTCACCGAATTCACAAACGAAATGGTGCCCGTCTGCCAGCGAAAAAAGACTGCCAGACGGGTTTCATTTTCGGTTCGAATCACGGCGGGCTTGACCCATAAAAGCAAAATGACCATCGTGATCCCGAAGACCGCTACAAACCGTTTGCGCATTCAGTCTGCTATTGGACCAAGCCTTTTTCCCTGAAATATTTCACAGCGCCGGGATGAAAGGGAATAGCGGTCTTGCCGACAAACTTGGCCGAGCTTTCCGGTGTGGTGTCCTTTGCGGGTTTTACCGAAGCGCGAAGCGTTTCGAGATTTTCAAAAACCGCCTTAACGGTGTTGTAGGCCAGGTCTTCAGGTGTGGAATCCGGGCAGACAAACATGTTCCAGAAAGCCAGTGTCGGCGTATCGGAAGCAGTTCCATAAACATCCTTACCAATGATCAGGTTGTCGGCCAGGCCCGAGAATTCTTTCATAAACGCAGCCACACCGGGATCGGTTTCCGGAAGCGGTACCAGAACAAGGTTGAGGCCTTTGCGTTTGAGGGTATTGGACAGTTCGACGATGGAACCGGTGGGCAGTCCGCCGGACCATACATAGGCATCCAGCGTGCCATTGCTGAGAGCCTCATCCGACTCCTTGGCCCCCAGTTTCTCCCATTTCTTGAATTTTTCAGGATCTATTTTGGCCGCTTTCAGCAGATTGAGGGCTGTAAATTCGGTTCCGGACCCGGGCGCGCCGGTTGAAACGCGTTTGTCCTGCAGATCCGACAGTTTGGTAATTCCGGATTTGTCCGTTGTGACAATCTGCAGATAATTCGGATACATCATCCACATGATGCTGGCCTTGGCCGGTTTTTCCGCAAATTTTTCATGCTTTCCCGTAACGGTGAAATAGGCCGTATCCGGCAGAACCGTGGCAAAAAAATAGGTTCCCTTGCCTGTATCTGTTTTATCCCGTATCAGAAGCATGTTATCCACAGATGCGGCGGTCTGAATTGCGGTTGAGGGAGCCACATTATTTTTGCTCAGTATTTCGGATATCTGGGTTCCGTAATAATAATATACACCGCCGATTCCACCTGTTGCAATTACCACCTTACTGCCTTCTGCATAAAGATTGGCCGCGGTTAAAAGAAACAATGCCAGTGCCATGGTGACAATTTTTTTCATATTGCTCTCCTTTTTTCTTAAATTTAGGTCATTATCTGCCGTACTGCCAATTCGTATACGGTGTGAAATTGCATCATGTCAAGAGTTATCTTTTAAATAGGATTGTCCTTTGCCGCCAGTTTTTTGAGGGAGGATTATAACGACACTGAGTGGTAAATAGGATATTGGGTATCGGGTTCAATACCGGAAACCCTTGATGACAAAATAGACGCCCACCCCCACCATGATGACGGAACCGGCTTTGTACAGGAGCTGCTGTTTTTTGAACCACCCTGCCCCGGCCAGCCGGCCCACGGCAAAGAGCGCAGGGATGGTGCCCATGCCGAAGGCCAGCATCAGGACCATGCCTTTTATAAAGCCGCTGTAGCCATCAGGCGCTTCCATGCCCACCCGGGCCGATGCAATTAGAACCGTGTACACCGGGCCGCAGGGCAAAAGACCCAGGACCAGGCCCAGGGGGAAATAGGCCAGGGTCGGCTTTAAGCCCACAAGAGATCCATATGCTTTGGAGAAAAACGTCTGAACGCCTATTCCGTTCTGAAAACAGGAGAGCTTTGTCAAGCGGCCGCTCATGAGCACGCCCATGAAAATGATGAGAACGCCGGAAAAGATAAGCACCCCTTTTTGAATGTGAGCGATACCGGATGTCACCATGGCAAAGGAGCCGGTTACCCCCATGATGCCACCCAGAAGAGAATAGGTGGTCACCCGCCCGATATGATACAATACCTGGGGCCAGACCGTATTTCCGGCCGTGAGGTTCAGGGACATGGAGATGACGATGGGGCCGCACATGCCGATACAGTGGCCGAACCCCACCGTAAATCCGGTGGTCAGGAAAACAAGGATCAGCGTATCGCCGGGGAGATGGATCACCGGCCCGGCCTAGTCATAGACGACATCGAAAACAAAATCCGCATCGCCTATTCCCGGGAGATGAACCGTTGCCTGCCATACGGTTCTGCCGCTGGGGCACCGGACAATGATCCCGGTTCCCTGGTAAAGGACGGCATCGGTCAATCTCAGTTTAACCTGGTTGGGTCCCATTTTCATCCCCGGCATCCCCAGATCAATCACCGGCGGCCCGGACAGTTCCGCACCCTCCACCTTCACCTCAAAGGTCAGGTCTTCCATGGCTTTTACCGGTTTGGGCCGGATATCAAAGGTGATCCTGCCGCCTGACACCTGCCGGACACAGGGCTGGTTCTGGATATCACAATTGATGATCCCTTCTGTTTTGCCGTCCGAGGCAAAGGCGGCGGCAGCCGCAAATGCAAAAAACAGCAGGACGAAAACACTCGACATTAAACGGGTGCAGACCTTCATAAAATGGCTCCTTTACAGAAATAAGGCGATCAATACCACGCACAATAGAAAAAAAGGATAATAGCTGGCTTTGTTGAACAGATTCATTGCCGCCGGGTTTGCCCCGGTTTTCATAAGCCTCCATGCCGGCAGGATCAAAAGGAAAAGGGACCCTGCCCCAAAAAGCAGATACAACCATCCGAAATGAACCGGCGAGATAACGAACAATACGGCCATGATGAAAAAAGAGACGGATAAAAGGCCCATGATCACGGAACAGGAGATGTTCCGGCCGAACACCAGGGGGAATGTTTTTGCATTGACGAGCCGGTCTTCATCCATATCGGTATAATCATTGGGGATATTCTGCCCTCCGGCCTCCCATAGAAAAAAGAAGGCGAATATCAAACATAAAAACAGGGCATCCGGGGTTCCGTCCACGGCAAAGACCGCCGCAACCGGGCCTGCCGACTTTACAAATCCGTTGACGATGACCCTGAGATAACTGATTTTCAACAAAAAGCAGTAAATAATTTCAAGCAGGGCACCGCCTAAGAAAATCAGGATGCAGACCGGATTGAGATAGAATGATCCCAGCAGCGCCGCAACGGACCAGAAACCGGCCCACAGGGCCGCCGATTTAAGGCTGATGACGCCTTGGGCAAGGGGGTGCCGGATGAGAATGGAATCCAGATCGGTTCCTGTTTTGGCAGCCGGGAGGATATTTTTTTTATCATCCCTGTACCCGGCAATATCATTCAGGGCATAAACGGCGGTATACCCGGAAAAAACCGTAATAATCCCCACCACGACAACGGCCGGATCAGGAAACCGCCCGAGATACAGCAGAGCGACAAATACGGGGGCCATCATATCCAATACGCCGTGATGGGTTCTTGAAAGGGCAAAAAAGAAATGGAGTTTCTCCGGAATCACTGAGTCATAAAGGGCCATTACATATTTCAATTATCCATCTCCTGAAAGGAAAGCAGCGTTCGAACACCATGCATCCTTAAGATTAGGGTTGTAGACAACCGGATCTTTTAGTAAAAGGTTACAACACTATCAAGGAACCGACACCAATACCGCTATGTTCAGTCATGGAAAAAACTATAAACAGATCAGGCGAAAACTTCAAGAACTTATTCTGACCAGGGACAAGGTTATTCAATGAATGGAATGAATGACAATATCTCGTTACGGGAAATTGAAAAATTCAATCAATTTTCAACGGATTGGTGGGATAGGACCGGCAGGATGAAATCCCTTCATGATATCAATCCCTTAAGGCTTGCCTACATCATGAAGAAAACCAGCCTGAAAGGGAAACGGGTGCTGGATGTGGGATGCGGCGGCGGTATCCTTACGGAAAGCATTGCCCGGCAGGGCGCCGTCACCTTTGGTATCGACGCATCGGCCGATATGATAACCGTTGCCAGATCCCACGCAGAACAGTCCCGTCTTGACATCCGGTATATCCACACGGACATCGAGCATATGGCCCGGTCCGACGAAAAAGGCTTTGACGTAATTCTCTGTATGGAATTGCTCGAACATGTGCCCAGCTATGAATCGGTCATCCTGGCCTGCAAAAAGGTCCTGAATCCGGGAGGCATGGTCATTTTTGCCACCATCAACCGCAATCCCCTGGCGTTTCTCCTGATTGTCCTGTGTGCGGAATATATACTGGGACTTCTGCCAAGGGGCACCCATGAATATGGTTCCTTGATCAAACCGGGGGAATTGCTCCGGGCCTGCACTAAAGCGGGATTGAAAAATTTCGATATCACCGGGTTTTCATATAACCCGTTTACCCGCACCTATTATTTCTGCAAAAACGCAATGGTCAACTATATGGCCGGTTTCAAACCGGTTTGACCGCTTCTTGAGCAGATGCGCTTGAACCGGAACCGAGGTTCTTCAGAAAAGAGATTCCCTCCCGCACCATATCAAAGTCCATTTCATGGAGTTCACAGGCTTGCCCGATGCCGGCTGGCATGGTAAAGGTCAAGCAGCCCCCCAGATGCTGGCGGAACTCTTCAAGCCCGTTTTCGATTTCAAGCCGTCCGGCCCCATCCCGGCGTTCAAGGTATCGGCTCCAGACCGGCAGGCCGCAGCGGATCAGGGCGGTGAGAATACGGTCCAGCTCGGTTCGGGAAATCAAGGCCCGCCGCCAGGCATAAAATGAATCCAGGGCAATCCCGATGGAAACCGCCTGGCCGTGGCCCAGGGAGAACCCGGACAGCATTTCGATTTTATGGGCCGACCAGTGGCCGTAATCCAGGGGTCTTGAAGATCCTGTTTCAAAGGCGTCTCCGCTGCCGGCGATATGTTCGAGATGAAGCGCGGCGCATCTTTCAATGGTTTCTTCTATGGCTTTTTGATCCCTTTGTTTGAGCAAAACGCTGTGGTTTTCAAGAAAGGAAAAGAAGGCTGAATCCCGTATCAAAGCGATCTTAAAGGCTTCTGCCACGCCGCCGATGAAATGATCAAAGGAAAGCGTTTTCAGAAAATCAAAGTCATTGATCACGGCGGCGGGCAGATAAAAGGTTCCGATACAATTTTTCCGGCCGTACTGGTTGATCCCGTTTTTAACACCGATACCGGCATCGTTCTGGGCCAGGGTGGTGGTGGGTATCCGGATCAACCGGATGCCTCTGTGGAATATGGCGGCGCTGAACCCGATCATGTCCAGCATGGCGCCGCCGCCCAGGGCAAGGATGAGGCCGTGCCTGTCCATCCCTGAATCGTTCATGATCCTGGTAGTCCGGTGGACATGGTCCCAGGAATTTTTTACGCCTTCACCGCCGGGAAACACCACGGGCTCCTGAACTAAATGAAAAATGTCCTTGTAATGCTCAAACCAAAGGGAGATCCGGTCAAAAAGCCCGGAAGACGGGTTGATCAGCCCGTCATCCATAAAAACCAGGGTTTTTTGGGCTCCTGAACCGGCCTTCGCACCAATGGCCTCCATCAGGGTCTGATTGTTGATGTGGAACAGGTCCCGGGTAAAACAGACCGGGTAATGATAGGACTGGGCAAATTTAAGCGGAATAACGGTATGCTTGCCGGCGTCTGCTGAGAAATTCATCACAGGGCTCATTTTAGAGTTCATGTTTAAACCGGAAAACCGTATTTTTCCATCACGGGTTTTAAATGTTCAATGCTTTTCAGGCCGGCTTCGCAGGGGGTTTCCGTATAGGGGTAAAGTTCGAGGCAGATATCTTTTTTGTATTCAAATGCCTTGAGTCTCCTGAAAAATGCGTCATAGTCGATGGCGCCGAGTCCCGGTATGAGATGATGGTGCTCCCGTGTGGACGCAATGTCTTCGATATGAATATGGCCGATTTTGTCAAACAGGGTTTCAAGGGCCTTCTCCGGCGCCTCGCCCACGCAGAAAAAATGGCCCACATCAAAATTGACGCCCAGGTTCGGGGAGGTCATTTCACTGATAAAGGATGACATCTGCTGGCTGGTTTCGATTAAAAGCTCCGGTTCCGGCTCAATCAGAATGGTGATGCCCAGGGCCTCGGCTTTGGGAATGATGCGTTCAAGTCCCTCACGGAACAGGGCCAGGGATCTTTTCCGGTCCGCCTCAACCGGCGGCCCCCCGGGCGGAACCGAAATACAGGGGCAGCCTAAAAAATGCGCCAGATCCAGGCAGTTCAGCGTGTGATCGATCCGTTCCCTGCGTCTTGATTCATCCTTCTCTATCCAGGACGGTAGCCAGGTATTGCCCACGGCAAAAAGAGTGAAACAATTCAGGTTCGTAATTTTTAATTCCAGGGTTTCAACCAATGCTTTAAATTTTTCAAGATCCTGCAAATTCATATCAGGAGGATACAGGTGGGGCCTGTCACACATGATTTCCACCCCCCGGAACCCTGTCCGGGCAATGAGTTTCAAAGCCTCGGCCAGGGAATGTTTGACAAAAGCATTGGTGCTGTATGAAAATACCATAAATGAAACGCCTCCTCTCCTTTGCTGGTTTGGTGTTATTCATTACGTTTAAGGCCCGGACAAGTCAAGAAAATTAACACACCCAAACGGGGCTGTCCTGTCCTTATTTTTTTATTTGTCTTGCGTCACAATATAGATTATTGTTCTTTCATGGAATCGAGTTTTTAAACATGGTAATTTCTGAATATCGCTCTACCGTTGTTCTGCCGGAGATCGAAAAGCCCTATCCATCCATCCTGGATTTTTTAACGAACCGGTTTCCCGGCATTGACAAAAAAACCTGGGAGACCAGGATCTCTTCCGGAAAAGTATTGACCGGTGAAGGAGAGCCGATCTCTTTCGGCATGCCCTATGCCCCCTTGAAAAGACTGCATTATTTCAGAGAGGTGGCGGCTGAACAGGTCATTCCCTTTGCCGAAAAAATTATCTTCTGTAATAATGACCTGCTGGTGGCTTGTAAACCCCATTTTCTTCCCGTGACACCCGGCGGACCCTATGTCAACGAATGTCTGCTTCACCGTTTAAAAAAAAGAACGGGAAACCGTGATCTCTCGCCTATCAACCGGATTGACCGGGAAACCGCAGGGCTTGTTCTGTTTTCAATGAACCCGAAAACCCGTGGCTGCTACCAGGAACTGTTTATGAACGGGATGGTGGAAAAAACCTATGACGCCGTCACAGACTATCCCTGCGCCCCGGAGAAAAGCACATGGACCGTGGAAAACAGGATCGTAAAGGGAGACCCCTGGTTCAGAATGAAAACAGTTCCGGGCAAACCCAATGCTGTTTCACAAATATCCCTTGTGGGGTCAAGGGGAAACAGGGCTTTTTTTCAATTGCGCCCCATCACCGGCAAAAAGCATCAACTGCGGCTGCATCTCAGCGGACTGGGATTTCCCATTCTCAACGACCGGTATTACCCCGTACTCCTGCCGGAAGAAAAAATGAATTTTTCCGCCCCGCTCCAGCTTCTTGCCCGAAGGATCCGGTTTCGTGACCCCGTGTCGGCCCGGCAAGTCAGCTTTGAATCGGAACGCAGGCTGTTACAGGCACTGCCTGGCACCACACAGGATAGGGAAATATGACGCCGGCGCCAAAGGAAAATCACGAGCTGAAACTGGCCCGGGACTTTGTTCAATACACGGGCCGGCATATTTTTTTAACGGGAAAGGCGGGCACCGGGAAGACCACATTTCTGCATCAACTGAAAGGCAACACGGAAAAACGGATGGTCATCACGGCCCCCACCGGGGTTGCAGCCGTTAATGCCGGCGGTGTCACCCTCCATTCCTTTTTCCAGCTCCCCTTTGGTCCGTTCATCCCGGGCAGTGACACCCATGAAACGAGCCGCCGGCGCATGTTCAGATTCAGCCGGGAGAAAAAACAGACCATCAAAAGCCTTGATCTTCTGGTCATTGATGAGATCAGTATGGTGAGGGCCGACCTGCTCGACAGCGTGGATGCGGTCCTCAGGCAGCAGCGCCGCAATGATCAGCCCTTTGGCGGGGTGCAGGTACTCATGATCGGGGATCTTCATCAGCTTTCTCCAGTGGCAAAGCCGGAAGAATGGCAGCTTTTGAAACCGCATTATGAATCGGTTTATTTTTTTTCCAGCCATGCCCTTGGCCGGACAAAGCTGATCACCATTGAACTGGACCATATTTACCGCCAGTCCGATGCAAGGTTTATCCGGCTGCTGAACCAGGTCCGGGATAACCGGATGGATGCAAAGGCCATTGGGGAACTGAACCAACGATATATTGCAAATTTCACCCCTGAAGAAGACCAGGGCTATATCACCATGACCACCCACAACAACGGTGCCGACACCATCAACCGGACAAGGCTTGATGCGCTGGCAGGCAGAGAATACCGGTTTGATGCCGAGATGTCCGGAGAATTCCCGGACCATGCCTTTCCTGCTCCGGAAACCCTGATCCTCAAGAAGGGGGCCCAGGTCATGTTTCTGAGAAATGATGCCTCTCCTGAAAAACGCTATTACAACGGCAAGATCGGAAAAATAACCCGTATCGCCGGCCAACGGATTCATGTCACCTGCCCTGGTGATCCCGATGAAACAGAAGTTGAACCTGTGGTTTGGGACAATATCAAATATACCTTGAACCCGGAAAACATGGAGATCCGGGAAGAGATCATCGGCCGGTTCCAGCAGTTCCCCTTAAAACCAGCCTGGGCCATCACCATCCATAAAAGCCAGGGATTGACCTTTGACAAAGCCGTCATTGATGTGAAATCCGCTTTTGCCCACGGCCAGGTCTATGTGGCCCTGAGCCGGTGTAAGACCCTTGAGGGAATGGTTCTCAGCTCTCCCATCCCATCGCAGGGCATTGAAACCGATGGAGCTGTCCTGAATTTTGTTGAAACCGCCAGACAAACCCCGCCCTCTGAAAACCGGCTCCAGGAAGCCAAAATCAATTTTCAACAGCAATTGCTGCTGACCTGTTTTGATTTTCAATCGCTCCAAAACCGCCTCACTTATCTATCCCGGCTCCTGAAGGAGAATGCTAACCTGGTCCGGGTTTCCGGTGTCCCTGATATGGATGGGCTTAAGGAAACGGCCCGGGAGCAGATTTTTTCGGTCAGTGAAAAATTCAGGCAGCAATTGCGCGGTTTTTTTACGGCCCAAACCCTGCCGGAGTCGGATGTCCATATCCAGGAGAGGGCGGGCAAAGCATCCCAATGGTTCAAGGACAAATTTTCCCTGATTTTCAATGAGTCCGTTCAAAACCTGCGGGTGGAGACCGATAACAAAGAACTGGGGAAAAGGATTTCAAATGCTTTGAACCTGTTAAACCAGGAAATAGCCGTGAAGCTTGCCGGAATCACGTCCTGCGAAAACGGATTTTCGCCGTCACGCTATCTGCGTTCCGTGTCAAAGGCCGAGATTGATTTTACCCCCGGAAAAGAAAAAAAATCCCAGGAACCTTCCTACAGTGAATCCGACATCGAACATGGGGAATTATTCAAGCAACTTAAAAACTGGCGGTCCCAAAAAGCCAGGGAACTCGGCCTGGCCCATTTTCAGATCCTCCATCAGCAGGTATTGATCCGGATTTCAATCAGCCTGCCCGGCAATCCGGCAGATTTAAAACGAATCAAAGGCATGGGTCAAAAAACCTTTGAAAAATATGGCGACGAATTATTGGCAATGGTTAGGGCTTACCTGAAGCACCCGGCGTCAAAAAAGGGGACAAATGATTGACCCCGGCCTTTGGTTTTTCCAGGTTGAAGATTCATTTGCCTTTCAGCGCAATCTGTTGTAGGCTGATCCCCATCAAACGGACCGTTTCTATCCGCCGTTGGAATTTACAAACAAAATCAGACCTTCGAAAGAATTATCTTGAGGATATGATGAAGCCTAAATATTTAATGGTGTTTTTAATTTGCCTGCTGGGTTTTTGCCTCTATCTGTTTTATATGATCTATTCCGGGGCCAAGGAAAACGCCATCACGGAACTGAACAACAGACAGAGGATTCATGCCAGGCAAGCCCAAAGGGGCATTGAATTTTTTTTCAGCGATTTGATGACCTATCTCACCAAAATTTCCCGGTCGGATCATATCATCCATCTTGACGAACAGGGGAAAAATGAACTGAATTTCAGTTTAAACCTTTACCCGGAGATCATCACCGCCATTACCCGTATGGATGCGAACGGGAGAATCCTATTCACCACCTCCCATATTCCGGATCTGACAGGCCGGGACATCTCGGGCCAGAAACATGTGAAAAAAATCCTGGAGACCCACCAACCCGTTGTCAGCGATGTTTTTGACGCTGTCCAGGGATATCGCGCCATTGCCCTGCATATACCGGTATTCAACGCTGAAGAATTTAACGGGACCATCGGGGTTCTGATCAATTTTTCAGCCATTCCCAAGCGATTCCTCCAGGACATCCAACTGGGTGAAACCGGTTATTCCTGGATGGCGGGCAAAGACGGCATTGAAATCTATTGTCCCGTTCCGGGGCATGCGGGAAAATCCGTTTTCGAAAACAGCAAGGACTTTCCCGGTATGATTTCCATGGCCCACCGCATGGTGGCCGGAGAAGAGGGGGCGGCCCGTTACCTGTTCAGCCGGGACAAGGATGGGCGCCTGAAACCGGAAAGACACCATGCCGTGTATCTGCCCGTTACCATCCTTGACAGCTTCTGGACCATTGTGGTGACATCAACCGAGGATGAGGTCTTGGCAAGCTTAATCAGCCTCAAGAACAAGCTGATCCTGGTGGTCTGCCTGCTCTTGTTTGTCGGCTCCCTTTTTTCCTATTCCGGTATGAAGGCCTGGGGCATTGTCCGGGAAGCGGCAAAACGGAAAAAAGTCGAAAAAGAGCTGGCGGAAAGCGAACGAAAAGAGTACGCCGGAAGGACGGTTTATCACCGTTAACCCGTCCTTTGCGAAAATGTTCGGGTATGCATCGCCTGAAGAGCTTATCAACAGCATTTCCGACATCTCAACCCAGTATTACGCAGACCCCGAAGCCCGGACCCGGTATCAACAAATCCTCCGGGAAAAGGGCTATATCGAGCATTTCGAATTCAAGGCCCGCCGCAAAGGAGGGTCCCATATCTGGGTGTCCAGCAGCACCCGGGCCTATTTTGATGAGGCCGGAAAAATCATCCGGTATGAAGGAACAGTTCAGGATATCACGGCCCGCAAGCAGGCGGAAGATGCCCTGCGTGAATCCCGGCAGATCATTGAAGGCATCCTCCATTCGGTCCCTGTGAGGGTGTTCTGGAAGGACAAAAATCTGGTTTACCTGGGGTGCAATTCCATCTTTGCCCGGGACGCGGGATTCTCAGATCCCGGGGACATCATCGGAAAAGACGATTACCAGATGAGCTGGCAGGACCAGGCAGACCTGTACCGCGCCGATGACCGTGAGGTCATTGAAAGCGGCCTGCCCAAATTTTTCATTGAAGAGCCCCAGACCACCCCCTCAGGAGACGCCATCACCCTTTTGACGAGCAAGGCCCCCCTGCGCGATGCCAAGGGGGAGGTCATCGGTGTCCTCGGCACCTATATGGACATCACCGAGCGCAAACAGGCGGAAGCAGAACGGCTCACGGCTCAAAAAGCGGCCGATGAACAGGGAAAACAAGCCCTCGTGGGCCGGATCGCCGGGAAAATGGCCCATGATTTTAATAATATCTTAGGCATCATCATGGGCAATACCGAACTCTCCCTGATTGACTGCACGGACGACCGGATGAGGAACACCCTTGAGCTGATATACCAGCAGACCATCCGGGGCAAAAATCTCACCAAAAACCTGGTGGCCTTTGCCAAGGACCAGGAGCCCAAACAGGAATTTTTCCCCATTGATGAAAAGATGGACCTGGTGATCAATCTTATGAAAAAGGATCTGGAAGGGATCAGCGTCATCCGGGAACACGGCCGGGGGATGCCGGACCTCCTGGCCGACCCCGGCATGATGGAACATGCCATGGTCAACCTGATCCAGAATTCAATTCACGCCACCAGCCTTACTCCCCTACCGGAAATCATCATCCGGACCCATTACCGGGATGAGATGATTTTTATTGAAATTGAAGATAACGGCTGCGGCATTCCCCCGGAATCCCTCGGGGACATTTTTGAACCGTCCTTTACCCTTAAAGGCACCAGGGATACGGCCGGCGTGTATAAACCCGGTATCCGGGGAACCGGCTACGGCATGTCCAATGTGAAAAAATATATTGACCAGCACAAGGGACATATCGAGATTCATTCTGAATTGAAACAAGGGACAAGGGTAACCATTTCTCTGCCCGTCACCAGAAAAACATTGACCGAAGAAGAAATCAAAGAAGCGAAGAAGGAACCCCTCTGTTCCGGGAAATATATCCTGCTGGTGGAGGACGAACAGGCCATCTCCGATGTCCAGTACCGGATACTGACCCAGGAACCTTTGAATCACAGAGTGGATATTGCCGGGAACGGCCGGATTGCCATGGATTTGCTGGACAGGAATGCCTATGATGTTATCAGCCTGGATTATCTTCTTCCCGGCCAACTCAACGGCATGGATGTCTATCACCATATCCGGAAAACAAACAAAACCGTTCCCGTGCTTTTTATCTCCGGCAATATCGAATTTTTAGAATCCGTCAAGACCCTGAGGCAACAGGACCCCCATACGGATCATCTCTCAAAACCCTGTAAACATATGGACTATATCAGCGGCATCAATAAGCTGCTGGACGTATTTCCATAGTTTCCCCCTACATTTTTGAATCGCCATCCAGCACAGTCTGCAAGGCAACAGGATCATAGGGCCTTGAGACCAGGGGGCCGGGCTTCAAAACAGGGATCCGGCTTGTGAAATCCGGCTTTTCTTTCCTGTAAAAAATGCCGATGGGAATCCTGTCTTCTCCTTGCCGGGCCAGGGCAATGGCCTCATCAAAGGAATCGGGGACCGGGCCGGCCAGTTCATAAATGCGTTTTGTATACCATTCATAGGTATTCACCTTATTAAAAGAAACGCAGGGTTGCATAATGTCGATCAGGCTGAATCCTTTATGCTTCATTGCCTGCTGTATCAGATCACTCAAGTGCTGAATATTGCCGGCAAATCCCCTTGCGACAAATCCTGCGCCAAGGGCAAGGGCCACCAGGGGTCCGTTAAACGGATCTGATATCACACCCTGGGTCTGCATGGTGGTGATCATTCCGTAAGCGGATGTGGGCGAGGCCTGCCCCTTTGTCAGGCCGTATACCTGGTTGTTATGGACCAGAAGGGTCAGATCGGTATTCCTGCGGATGGCGTGCATGAAATGATTACCGCCCTCACCATAGCAATCTCCATCCCCGGAGTTGACAATGATCTTTAGATCATGGTTTGCCATTTTTGCACCCAGAGCCAGGGGAAGGGCCCGCCCATGCAGACCATGAAACATATTGCATTTCATAAAATGAGGCGTTTTGGCTGCTTGCCCGATGCCTGAAACCATCAGAATCTTTTGAGGAATAATTTTTTGGCGGGTCAGGGCGTCTTTCATGGCATTGAGGATGCCGAAATTTCCACAACCCGGACACCACTGATTTGCATATTCTGAAAGAAACTCGTCTTTTTTTTCCATTCAATTTGTCTCCCGATTTTCAACCGCATCCACAATTTCCCGGGGATAAAAAGGTCTCCCGTCATATTTAAGCAGGCTATGGGTCCAGGCGACTCCGGTCTGTTGGCGAATCATACAGCCCAACTGGGCGCTTGAATTTTGCTCCACCATCCAGACAGATTTGGTTTTGACTGAAAAAAGCGGTTTGACTTTTTCTGCCGGAAAGGGCCACAGGTCTGTGAAAATCATACATCCCACATCTTTTTTTCTATTCCTGAGAAGGCGGACGGCTTCATGAATGGCCCCTGCCGTTGAACCCCATCCGATCAGCAGGATTTCTGCCTCCGGATGCACAAGGGTTGGCAAATTCATCTCATCGGTCATGGCCGGCAGTTTTGCGTTGCGTTTATCCACCATGGCCTTCCGGTGATTGCCATCCTCGGTCATGTGACCGTCTTCAGTGTGCTCATCACTTGAAACCATCACCAGGGCCTCTCCGGCGCAGGGAATCGCCCGGGGTGAAATGCCTGATTCGGTCAGGGCAAACCGCTGATAGTCTTTTGGAACGGCCATGTCCTTATCCGTGACGATAAAGCGTTCAATGATGTCCGGGGCCTTGAACGGTTTATCAAGGATATAGAGTGAATCTGCAAGATATTGGTCAACCAGGACAATGGCCGGCACCTGGTATTTATCAGCCAGGTAAAAGGCTTTCTGTGTGAGGGTGAAGCACTCTTCAGGAGAGCCCGGCGCCAGAACGAATCTTGGAAAATCATCCTGGGATGCATGGATGACAAAATTCAGATCTCCCTG
>Ga0208373_1001770_pt1 | contig 26867 bp, 23 predicted proteins | sample RifOxyC2_FD_184036 | JGI IMG/M metagenome (GOLD analysis project Ga0208373, IMG submission 184036) | Soil microbial communities from Rifle, Colorado - Rifle Oxygen_injection C2 (SPAdes) | ecosystem: Environmental > Terrestrial > Deep subsurface > Rock core/Sediment | place: Rifle, Colorado... | reverse complement strand
GATTTATGAAGACCGGACATATGATTTAAAATTTAAAACTCCGCCGGCTTCTGATTTGCTTCGTAAAGCAGCCGGTGTTGAAAAAGGTTCAGGCCAGCCGCTGAAAAATAAAGTTGGAAAAGTAAGCAAAGATCAAATTAGAAAAATCGCCGAGCAAAAAATGGTTGATTTAAACGCGAATGATGTTGAAGCGGCAACTAAGATAATAGAGGGAACGGCTAGGTCAATGGGAATTGAAGTGGTAGATTAAATTTTGTACTAAGTTATAAAATCCGAAGTACGAAATTAGAAATACGAAACAAATTTAAAATTCTAATGTTCTAATTTTTTAAACGTTTAGAGCATTTGCATTTTGAAAATTTGATATTGTTTTGTATTTCGATATTCGATATTCGAATTTTGGCAGATGATACTTTCTGATCGCGACATAATACAAGCAATAAAAGAGGGCAGGATTAAAATCTCGCCCAAGCCGAATTTTGAAGAAGGCCTTGGTCCTTGTTCTCTTGATTTGCATTTAGGCAATTCTTTTAAAGTTTTCCGGCCAAGCCAATATCCGTTCATTGATTTAAAAAGAAATATTTCTATGGACGAAATAATGGATGAAATAATTGTTAAAGACGGACATCCGTTTATTCTCCAGCCGCGGGATTTCGTTGTTGCGGTTACTAAAGAGGAAATAATTTTAGCTGACGATTTAATGGGCCGCTTAGACGGCCGCAGCTCTTTAGGCCGGTTGGGTATTGTTGTTCATTCAACAGCCGCGCGGTTTGATCCGGGCTGGAAAGGCAAGGCGGTTATGGAGCTTGGAAATTTGAATATAATGCCGGTTGTTTTATATGCGGGAATGCGGATTTGCGCTATGACTTTTGAAACATTATCATCCAGCGCGAAGCGAGCTTATTCCAAGAAAAAAGACAGCAAATATAAAAAACAGCAATCAGCTGAAGCCAGTAGAATTAATAAAGAGTTCAGATAGAAATCCCCTTTGAAAAAAAGCGGGATTTTTTGTATAATAAATAAATGAAAAATAAATTTCAGCATCCAGAATATCAATATTTAAATCTCTTGAAAGATATAATGAAAAACGGCATTGACAAGCCGTTATTTGGCGTTGAGAAAACAACAATCAGAACTGTTTTTGGGAGGATTTTGAGATTTGATTTATCAAAAGGATTTCCTCTTTTAACGACTAAAAAAACTTTTTTAAAAGGAATCATTCACGAGCTTATTTGGTTTTTGAGCGGAGAATCAAATATTAAATATTTAGTGGAAAATGATGTGCGTATTTGGGATGAATGGGCTTATAAGGGATATAAAAAAGAAATGGAAAAAGGCAAAGTTCCGCGCTTGGCGCAGAACGAGTTTATGGAAAAAATGAAAAAAAATTCCGCTTTTTTGAAAAAATGGGGAAGCCTTGGGCCAACGTATGGAGTCCAGTGGCGGAGATGGCCGGCTGGAGGCGGAAGGCAAATTGACCAATTGGCTTGGGCAATTAACCAATTGAAAACAACGCCCTTCAGAAAAAGTATTATGGTTTCTGCGTGGAATCCCGCGTATGTGTATGAAATGGCGCGGCCTGGCGAGTCAGTGGCCTTGCCTCCTTGTCATATTATGTATCAGCTTAATGTGAATAATAATAAGCTTTCGTTGCTGATGTTCCAGCGTTCGGCAGATTCTTTTTTGGGAGTGCCGTTTAATATTGCCAGCTATGCTTTATTGCTTTTAATGATTGCCCAGGTAACTGAATTTGAGCCAGGAGAATTTGTCCATGTTTTTGGCGATGTCCATATTTATAGCAACCATTTTAAGCAAGTGAAAGAACAAATCAAGCGCAAGCCGCGGCCGTTTCCTAAAATGAAATTAAATCCAAAGATAAAAAATATTGATGATTTTAAATTTGAAGATTTTACTTTAGAGGGCTATAATCCGCATCCTGCCCTAAAGGGGGACGTAACAGTGGTGGGAGGATTTTAAATTCATGATGAAAATTATAATGATGATGGCAATGACGGCTGACGGCAAAATTGCCAAAAATGACAATCATTTTCCCAATTGGACAAGCAAAGAAGACAAAGCAATGTTTGCCAAAATTACCAAAGAGCATAGAGCAGTTTTAATGGGCGACAAAACCTTTTGGACATTTCCCGTGCCGCTTCCAGAAAGATTAAATGTTGTTTTTACTTTAGAAAATAATCCGCCCAAAATTGAGGGGGTTAAATGGGTTTCTGGCGAGCCGGAAAAAGTTTTAGAAGAGCTGGAAGAAATGGGATATAATTCAGCGGTTTTGGGCGGCGGTTGTTATTTAAATACTTTGTTTTTAAGAAAGAAATTAATTGATGAAATAATTTTAACAATTGAGCCGAAAATTTTTGGCGGCGGGCTTTCGCTTTTTAATGAAAATGTTAATATAGATTTGGAGCTTTTGGAGGCGAAAAAAATAAACAATCAGTCGATTATGTTGAGGTATAAGGTTTTGTATTGAAATTTATAAATAAATAATGTCATCGCGAGTCCCGCGTAGCGGGGCGTGGCGATCTCGTGGCACTATAGCGAGATTTCTTAGCCCCTTCGTTTCTCGCAACGACAATAAGAAAAATGATTCTTGGCGTTGACCAATTGTTGAAATTAGTTAAAACAAAAAAGCTGGTGGAAAATTTGTCGGAAAGGGAGCTGACCAATCCTGAGGGCGCGGGTTTTGATTTGCGGCTGGGAGAAATATATGAATTAAAAGGAAAAAGTTTTTTGGGCGTTGAAGAAAGAAAAACGCCTGAGGTAAAGCTTGTTGCGAAATACAATCCAAGTAAGCGGACAAGTTTTATTTTTAAGCCAGGCTCTTATTATTTAATGAAAACAATTGAAAAAGTTAATACTCCGAATGATATTTTAATTTTATTTACTCCGCGGACAACGATTTTCCGTTCAGGAATGATGATTTATACCGCAACATGCTCGCCTGGCTATTGTGGAGAATTAACTTTTGGCATTGGCAATCAAGGAAAATGCGAGGTTAAAATTGAGCTTGGAGCGCGCGTGGCGCACGCGATGTTTTTCCAAGTAAAAGGCAAAACTCATTTATACCGCGGCCAATGGCAAGGCGGACGGGTGACTACGAAAAAACGCGAGAAACAAGTGTGATAAAAATTCAAAATTCAAAATTTTTAATATCCTCCCCTCCTCAGTTGAGGAGGGGATTGAGGGGAGGTGTTGTTAAAATAATTTATCATCACCCCTCCCTGCCCTCCCCTCATCTGAGGGGAGGGGGATACGAATTCATGACCGAAAAAGTTTTTCAGAAAATTAATCGTGAATTATAATGACCAAAAAACTAACCTGTGAAACTGGGATGAAGAAAAATGTTGTGAAAAAGCCCGTTTTTGAACGGGAAATTAAGCTATGCCAACAATTATCTAAAGAAAGCAAGGGAAAATGCGGGTGGGGGAAATGCAAGGATTGCGGGGTTGTTCCGTTATTGTGGAAATTGCATAAAGGTGAATTATTGGAAGATGATCAAATTTGGAAAACGCGTAATAAAGTTTTAAGGTTAAAATAAAAATTTATTGGAAGCCAAAACTTGTTTTGGATGAATAAATTCCAGAATAGATTCTGGCATCCAGATTTCAGATAAATGAAAAACTATACGGAAAATATACCATTATCCAAAGCTGACCCCGAGATTTACCAGGCGATTGTTAATGAGATTGAAAGGCAGAGAAACGGGCTGGAAATGATTCCAAGCGAGTCTTATGTTTCGCCGGCGGTGCTGCGGGCAATGGGCTCGATTTTAACTGATAAATACAGCGAAGGATACCCCTATAAAAGATACTATGGCGGGCAAGCGAATACTGATGTTGTTGAAACTTTAGCAATTGAACGGGCGAAGAAAATTTTTAATGTGTCGCATGCTAATGTCCAGCCATATTCTGGCAGTCCGGCTAATCAAGCGGTTTATTTTGCGCTTTGCGAACCAGGAGACACAATTATGGGCCTTGATTTAAAGCAGGGCGGGCACCTGACCCACGGCTGGAACGTTAATTTTAGCGCTAAATATTATAAAAGTGTTTCTTATGGAGTTGGCAGCAATGGGTATATTGATTTTGACCAAGTGCGGCAAATCGCGAAAAAAGAAAAGCCAAAATTGCTTTGGGCAGGGGCAACCGCGTATCCGAGGGAATATGATTATAAAAGTTTTGCGGAAATTGCCAAGGAAGTTGGCGCGTTTTTCGCGGCGGATATCGCGCATGTTATCGGGCTTATTATTGCCGGAGTCCACGCCAGCCCGGTTGGCCACGCCGATGTTATAACTTCAACAACGCATAAAACTTTGCGCGGCCCGCGCGCGGGAATTATCTTGTGTAACGGCAATCCCAGCGAACCGTTGAAAGCAACTCCGCCAATTACCAAAGAAAATATTCCAACCTTAATCGACCGGGCAATTTTTCCCGGGCTTCAGGGCGGCCCGCACGAACATATTATCGCAGGCATTGCTGTTGCCTTAAAAGAAGCCCAAACGCCGGAATTTGTTGAAAGCAATAAAATGATTATTAAAACTTGCAAAATTATCGCGGAAAAATTGCTGGCAGACGGGTTTAACTTGGTTTCCGGCGGAACAGATAACCATTTGATTTTATTGGATGTAACCAATAAAAATATTGATGGGAAACAGGCAGAAGAAGCGCTTGATAAAATCGGCATTTCGGTTAATAAAAACGCGGTGCCCAATGATCCGCGTCCGCCTTATTCTCCTTCGGGCATTCGTTTGGGAACTCCGTGCATGGTTATCCGCGGAATGGCAGAGGAAGAAGCAAAAATTATTGGCAATTGCATTAGTGAAACTTTGCAAAATACAAAAGACGAAAATATAATTGCTAAAAATAAAAAAATTATTAACGAGCTTTGCCTGAAATTTCCGCTGTATCCGGGGGAGAAAATTGAGTAAGATGATTTAAGATTTAAGATTTATGAATTAGGATTCCAAAATCCCGCTAACGGCGGGATTTTGGGTTGCTCAAATAAAAAACCGCCGGGAGTGGCGGTGGAAATTTATACCGATAACTTCGGTTTTTTACGAGGCGGTTAGTAATCGCTTGGTTTTCATTGGGTTCTATCAGGGACGAATTTAAAGGAAACCGGTAGCCCGAGTTGGACGTCATTGAAATGCGGACAATCTACTTCCAATGTTCCTTGGATTATCAATTTTTCCTTTTTTTCCGTAGACATGAAAGTGGCCAGCGGATATCCAAGTTTAATATTAATGGCGTTCCATATTTTGGTTTTTAGCGATCGTTCGGCATCTTGCTTGCCCCATTTATAGCCCATTTTTATGCCGAAGTATATGCCAGCGAAAGTGCCGCCTAGCATAGTGGCATAAGGCCAAATGGCTATTGCATAAGTCCACACAAGCTTTAGTAGCTCCATGTTCCCTCCGGAAAATTATAGTTACATTCAAATTACATTAATTTTTATCGCAAGTCAATTTTTTATTTAGTAATTTTTTTCTCAACGAATTGGCGAATCTGTGCGCTTCGTTGCGGATTTGAAGGAGCTGGGGTATTGAAAGGGATATGAGGTCTTTCAATGATTTTTGTATTTTGCCGAAAACTAGGCGGTCAGTTTTGTCATCCCCGCGAAGGCGGGGATCCAGACGCGCATATTTATTTTTCCCCTGGATTCCCGCTTGCGCGGGAATGACATTAATTAGTGGAGAGATGAGTCGTGGATATTTTGCAATTCCCGCAACTGGAATATTTATTTTATGGCTCGCCAGAACTTTTTCCACGGTTTTTATTTGCGTTCTGCCGCCGTCAATTAAGATTAGCGCTGGGTACGGCCATTCTTTATGTTTGAGCCGCCGGGAAATAATTTCTTCAATTGCGCCCAAATCGTCGTTGGGCGCCGCGGTTTTAACCTTGAACAAGCGATATTGAGTTTTATTAAATCCATTATTTTGCCAGACAACCATTGAGCCGACTGTTTCTTTGCCAGCGAAATGAGAAATATCATAGCCCTCAATTCTGCCGAAAGATGTTTCAGATATTTGCGGTTTAGTAATAAATATGGAATCGTCAATATTTTTTAATAGCCGTAGTTTCTCTGGGCTAGTTTTTTTAATGTTTTTTAGGGCTTTTGCTTTCTGGCCTTTTAAAAAGTAAATAAGATTATTAATATTTTGTTGATATTCTTTGGCAGTTATCGCGCCCGTGCATTTGCCCGGGCAAAGCGAAATTTGATTATAAAAACAGGGCTTGTTTTGGTTGAGTTTGCAGGCGCTATAAGGAAAAAGTTTTCTTAAAATATTCAGTAAATTTTTAACAAGCGAATAGCTTTGGAACGGCCCGAAAATTTCCGCGCGGGCTGGCTTGAATTTTGCTAGTTGCTGGCCACGGATAATTAAAGGATATGCCCACGCTTTTTTGGGAATAACAATATAAATAAAAGAGCGGTTGTCTTTTTCCTTGACGTTATATTTCGGCTGGTATTTTTTTATTAGACTTGCTTCAAGGATAACAGCATCAAGCAAATTATCCGTTTTAATAAAAGCAAGTTTTTTGGCTTCACTAACCATTTGGCTGGTTTTAGGATCTGTTTGTTTTCTGAAGTAGCTTACAATTCTTTTTCTCAAATAAGTTGCCCGGCCAACATAAATAACCTTACTCTTGTTGTCTTTGAATAAGTAGACGCCGGGGGAAAGGGGGAAGGATTTTAGGTTAGGCTTATTCAAGTTAAATCTAAATAACCAAGCCCCAATGACGAATGACTAATCAAATCTAAATGATTTAATGTCAAAATAATTGAGTTATTTGTCATTTAGTCATTGATTGGTCATTGGAAATTGATCATTGGTCATTTTTAGAATAATTAGGCCAGTTTTAAAAATTAGATTAGCTTTTTCAGATATTGTCCGGTATAAGAATTCTTGTTTTGCGCTATTTCCTCAGGAGTTCCTTGGGCGATTATTTTTCCGCCGCGCTCTCCGCCCTCCGGGCCTAAATCAATAATATGGTCGCAGGTTTTGATTAATTCAAGGTTATGTTCAATAACAACAATTGTATTTTGCCGTTCAATTAGTTTTTGCAGGACTTTAAGCAATAATTCAATATCATAATAATGGAGGCCAACAGTTGGTTCGTCTAGTAGATAAACAGTTTTCGTGGCGTTTTCGGATAATTCTTTTGCCAGCTTAATTCTTTGCGCTTCGCCGCCAGAGAGCGTTGTGGCGCTTTGGCCAAGCTTAATATAGCCTAGCCCAATTTCTTCCAAAACTTTCAATTTTTCTGATACTAAATAAATATCCTTAAAGAAATCTAAAGCTTCAGAAACGCTTAAATCCAAAACATCAGCAATATTTTTTCCGTTAAATTTAACTTCCAAGGTTTCTTTGTTGAATCTTTTTCCCTTGCAAACATCGCATTGGACTAAAACAGGCGGCAAGAAATGCATTTCAACCAAGTTGAAGCCGGCGCCTTGGCAAGCCTCGCAGCGGCCGGCGCCTTGGCGGATTTTGCCAGAGGTTAAAGTTCCGTCTTTGAAATTAAAAGAGAATCGCGATTTAGTGTAGCCGCGGGCGCGCGAGTCTTCAAGCGAAGCGTAGAAATCTCTGATTGGCGTCCAAATGCCGGTATAAGTGGCTGGATTAGAACGCGGGGTGCGGCCAATAGGCGATTGGCTTATTTCCACAATTCGGCGGATATATTCGGTTCCTTTAATATCAGACGCGGTGTTAGTTGGCTCGTTTATATAATGAATTTTCCGGGCAGTATTTTTATATAAAACGTCAAACAAGCTTGATTTTCCACTGCCAGAAACTCCGGTTATGCAAGTTAATTTATGAAGCGGGATTTCTGCGTTAATATTTTTTAAGTTATTTAGCCGGGCGCCGATAATTTTTAATTTCGGCGTGGTTTTAGTCCGGCGCGCGGGAATGGAAATTTTTTTATCGCCTCGCAAATATTCTAAGGTTAAAGATTTTTCTTTTTTAGGGAAAGCTTGTTTGCTTTTCGCTTTAATTAATTCGTGGGTTGGCCCAAAGGCTGTTATTTCTCCGCCATTAATTCCGGCTTTCGGCCCCAAATCAACCAAATAATCTGATTGGTCAATAACGCGTTCCTCGTGTTCAACAATAATTATCGTATTATTTAATTCGCGCAAACCTTTAATTGTCCTGACTAATTTATCCGTGTCGCGCGGATGAAGGCCGATTGTCGGCTCGTCTAAAACATATAAAGTATTGGAAAGCATTGAGCCGATTTGGCTGGACAAGCGGATTCTTTGCGCTTCACCGCCGGATAAAGTTCCGGCTTCGCGGTTTAAAGTTATATAATCCAGCCCGACTTCAAGCAAAAATTCCAGGCGGGAAACAATTTCTTTAATTAATGTTTGCGATAATTTTTTTTCTTTAGCGTTTAATTTTTCCTCTAAATCAATAAAAAATTCATACGCGCTTTCAATGGTTAAATCTGTTATGTCAGCGATATTTTTCCGGCGGATTTTAATAGAAAGCGCTTCTGGCTTTAATCTTTTTCCTTGGCAAGAAGGGCAAATTTTATCTGAAAAGAATTCTTCTTTGCCCAAGCCAAAACAAGATCCGCAAGCTCCATGGGGGCTGTTAAAAGAAAATAATCGGGGTTCAATTTCGCTGAAAGCAAAGCCGTCATTTGGGCAGGATAGGCGGGAAGAAAGAAGAATCTCGTTTTTTTCTTTTATTTTGTCATCCCCGCCCGTGCTTCGCCAAAGGCTATGACGAGGCGAGCGCAGGCGGGGATCCAGGTGGGCGGGTTTTTTGTTTCGGTGGTTCTGGATTCCCGCTTTCGCGGGAATGACAGATGATGATGTAGAGATGACAGTCGGCATGTTATTGAAAATCACCAATACCAATCCCTTGCTATAATTCAGCGAGTTTTCAATTGCTTCAAATAAACGGCTTTTATCAGAAGGCATAACTTTATCAATAACAATGTCAATATCGTGGGCTTTATAGCGAGGCAGGATTATTTTTTCGTGTAGAGAATGGATTTTTCCGTCAATTCTTGCTTCTGAATATCCTTTTTGCAGAAAATCATAAAGCAATTGGTAATATTCTCCTTTGCGGCCGCGGACAATTGGCGAAAGAATGGTTATGTATTCAGCTTTTAGTTCTTTTGCTTGTTCAGTTATCAGATTAAACATTTCATCAATTGTTAATTTTTTTATTTCAAGCCCGCAGGTTGGGCAATATGGCTTGCCAAGGCGCGCGAATAAAACACGCAGATAATCATAAATTTCTGTTAAAGTGGCAACAGTTGAGCGGGGATTGTGCGATAGGGCTTTTTGGTTAATGGCAATGGCAGGGGACAGGCCTTCAATCCGATCTACGTCTGGCTTGTCCATTTGGCCTAAAAATTGGCGGGCATAGGGCGATAAAGATTCAATGTATCTTCGTTGCCCTTCAGCGAAAATCGTATCAAAAGCCAGCGAAGATTTTCCGCTTCCTGAAACGCCGGTAAAAACAATTATTTTATTTTTTGGAAGCTCCAGATTTATATTTTTTAAGTTATGAACTCTGGCTCCCTTAATTTTTATTTTATCTTCCATAAGTTACAGATTACCCGCCCGCAACGCCTAAGGCGCAGCTTTGGCGGGCGCGGCAGATTAATACAGATATACAGACTTTATAAATAATATTTTTTGCTAATCATGAGGTAATGTTTTTATTTTATACTTTCTATTTCAATCATTTCTTCCAGATTTTTTTTGATTGTTTTCGGTTTTGTTTTGTGCTTTTTATTATATTCCAGCTGGATTTTTCGGATGCGGCTGGCGTGCGCCACTGAATTTTTGATTGATTGAGTTATAATATCTGCGTATAAAATTATTTTTCCGCTCACATTGCGCGCGGCCCGGCCCATTAATTGGATTAACGCTTGTTCCGATCGTAAAAATCCTTCGCGGTCCGCGTCTAAAATTGCCACCAGGCTGACTTCTGGCAAATCAAGCCCTTCGCGAAGCAAATTAACGCCAACCAAAACATCGTAAACCCCTCTTCTAAAATCCATTAAAATTTTAGTCCGTTCCAATGTTTTTGTTCCCGCGTGCATATAGGCGGCTTTTATGTTTTTGCTTTGCAAGAAGTCAGCCAGTTCTTCAGATGTTTTTTGGGTTAAAGCGTTAATAATAATTCTTTCGTTTTTTTCTGCCGCTTTTTCAATTTCCATAATAACATCGTCAATTTGGCTGCGTCCCGCGCCATCCGGCGAGGGGCGTTGATTTTTTTTCTTTGCTTGACCTGAGCTTGCCGAAGGGTCGAAAACCGGGCGGATTTCAATGGCTGGGTCAACCAAAAAAGTGGGCCTGATTATTTGTTCAACAACTTGCTTGGAATTATTTTTTTCAAAAGCCGCGGGCGTGGCAGAAGTAAAAATAATCGAGCTGGTCCTTTTTAGGAATTCCTCGAATTTCAACGGCCGGTTATCAAGCGCTGAAGGCAAGCGGAAGCCATATTCAATTAAAGTTTTTTTCCGCGATTTATCTCCTTCATACATGCCGCGGATTTGCGGAACAGCGATATGCGATTCATCAATAATGGTTAAAAAATCCGGCTGGCCGTTTTTCCAGGGGAAGTATGACAAGAGAGTATCTGGCGGTTCGCCAGGGAGCTTTCCGGTTAAGTGGCGGGAATAATTTTCAATGCCGTGGCAGTAGCCAAGTGTTTTAATCATTGCTAGGTCATTTTTTGTCCGCCTTAAAATTTTTTCCGTTTCTAATAAATTTCCCTTTTTTTCAAAAAATTTCACCCGTTCTTTCATTTCTGCCTGGATATCTTTTATTGCCCGTTCTCTTTCTGGCAAAGTAGTAATAAAATGTTTTGGCGGAAAAATCGCTAAATCAGGAAGTTTTTGTTTTATTTTTCTAGTTATAGAATCAATAATTCCTAAAAAAGCTATTTTTTGATTTTTAAGTTCAATTCGATAAATAAATTCTCCTGCCGCGGGCATAATTTCAAAAATATCGCCGCGCACCCGGAAAAAACCGCGTTTTATTTCCAGGTTAGTCCGTTCAAAATGGATTTTTATTAATTGGCGGATTAAATCTTCGCGGGTAATTGGTTTGCCAATTTCCAAGTAAATTGCGGATTTGAAGTAATTTGATGGAACGCCCAGATTATAAATGCAGGAAACAGATGCAATAATAATGACGTCTTTTTTAGTCATTAGCGCGGAAGTTGCTTTGTGCCTTAAGCGGTCAATTTCTTGGTTAATCATTGCTTCTTTGCCAATGTAGGTGTCGGTTATCGGGATATAGGCTTCGGGCTGGTAATAATCGTAATAAGAAACAAAATAACAAACTGTGTTATTTTTAAAAAAATCTTTATACTCTTTATATAATTGCGCGGCTAAAGTTTTATTTGGCGAAATAACTAAAGCTGGCTTCTTATAATGAGCTATGATATTAGCCATGGTGTATGTTTTTCCTGAGCCGGTTACTCCTTGAAGGGTTTGAAAGCGATGATTCTTTTTTAATCCTCGCAAAAGTTTTTCAATGGCTTTCGGCTGGTCGCCAGCAGGTTTATAAGATGATGTTAATTTAAACATTTTTTTCATTGTTGTTTTTAGTTCGAAGACGGGAATCGATACGATTCCCGTCTTCGAACTTTAAGAAAATACAAATTGCCCCTGTTTTGGATAATAGGGGGCAGGTAAATTAATTTAATTTGCCTAAAATATATCATAAGCCAGAAGGAAACGCAAATTTGACATTAGTTATTAATTTTGCAAGAATTATGAAAGCGAAATTTTGATTAGCAAGGGGGTGATATTATGTGTTTCGGCATATATTTTGAGAGATGCTGCACGTGTTTTTGTCATAGCGGACCGAAAAAATGTGAAGGAGTTTGTTGTAACCAGCCAGGAAAAGCGCTCGTTGCTTACAGATATTCCGAAAATTTTTTCGCCGGCGAACTTTTAAGTAAAATGGCCGGCGGCCCACAGCGTGAACATAAATGCCGTTTTATCCGGCGGGAATATAGAGGCGCTGCGCGAAAAATATAAATCAAAAAAATTTTTGCCCCGTAAAATAGGGGCTTTTTCATTTGACCAAGATATTTTAAAGGCTTAAAATTAAAATACACAATTTAATTTTGCAGGAAGTCGGACTTCCGCTGGAAGTCAGACTTCCTTGTATTGAAAATGCGCTTATTTAACGGGAAAAAATTCGCTGATAAAATTCTTGGCGAGATAAAAGAAAACATTGAAAAAGAGGGCTTAAAGGCAAAGCTGGCGGTATTTTTGATTGGCGAAGACGAAGCGTCAAAAATTTATATTCGCTTAAAAAAAGAAGCGACAATTAAAGTTGGAATAGAGTTTGAGTTATATAAATATGATAGAGAGGCAATTGAGCAAGAAATTAGCGAAAAAATAATTGCTTTAAATAAAGACAAAAATATTAGCGGGATAATTGCGCAATTGCCCTTGCCGGAAAGACTCAACAGAGATAAAATTCTTAGCGCAATTAGTCCATTAAAGGATGTTGACGGATTTCATCAAGAGAATAGACGGTTATTTGAAATAGGGGAACCGCGTTTTAAGCCCATTTTGCCAAGCGCGATATTGTTAGCGATAAAGGAGGCATATCGTGTTTCTGTTCCTGTATTTTCTTCTGTCATTTCCGCGCAGGCGGGAATCCAGAACAAAAAGATGTTAATTCAGGAGAGAATACTGGATCCCCGCTTTCCCTCCGTTGTTAAAATCTTTGGAAGGGCGCAGCGCGGGGATGACAAATTGCGAGGCAAAAAAGCGGTTGCTTTAGTTAATTCTGATATATTTGGCCAAATGCTAAAGCTTGTTTTGGAAAAAGAAGGGATTAATTTTCAATATAAATTAAAAAAGACTTGCTTGATTTCCGGAACAGATGATGATTTGAAAAAAGCGGATATTATTATAACCGCCTGCGGCTGCCCTGGTTTGGTGCGCGGAGAAATGATTAAGCCTGGAGCGATTTTAATTGACGCGGGAATTTTTCGCGCTAAAGATGGGAAAGTTGTGGGGGATATTGATAGAAAAAGCGTAGAAAATATTGCTAGTTTTCTTACTCCGGTGCCAGGCGGAATAGGGCCGCTGGTAATTGCTTTATTGTTGCAGAATGTTTGTTTAGCGGCAAAAAAATGATAAAATATATACTATGCTATACGAACCCGTAATCGGCATGGAGGTGCATGCTGAATTAAAAACAAAATCAAAAATGTTTTGCGATTGCGAGAATGAGCTTGGATTGGAGAAAGAGCCGAATATACACATCTGCCCAGTTTGCACTGCTCAGCCTGGGGCTTTGCCTGTTATCAATAAAAGAGCGGTTGAGATGGTTATTAAAACTGGCCTGGCTTTGTATTGCAAGATTGCCGAAGAGTCTTTTTTCGAAAGAAAAAATTATTTTTATCCGGATTTGCCGAAAGGATACCAAATTTCCCAATATCAAAAGCCATTATGTTTTGAAGGGTTTCTTGAAATTAATAGCAATAAAATTGGCATAACTAGAATTCATTTGGAAGAGGATACGGGAAAATTAACTCATCCAAAAGGCGCGGATTATAGTTTGGTTGATTTTAACCGCGCCGGAGTTCCATTGATGGAATTGGTAACTGAACCGGATATTCGTTCGGGCGAGCAGGCGAAAAAATTTTGCCAGGAGCTTCAATTGATTTTGCGTTATTTGGGGGTTTCAGACGCGGACATGGAAAAAGGGCAGATGCGGTGCGAAGTTAATATTTCTTTATGGGAGCCGAGTTCGGGAGTGTTCGGGACAAAAGTTGAAATAAAAAATTTGAATTCTTTCAGGGTTGTTGAGAAGGCGATTGATTTTGAAATAAAAAGGCAGACAGGGATGTTAGAGCGCGGAGAAAAAGTAGTTCAAGAAACAAGGGGCTGGGATGATAATAAAGGCGAAACATACAGCCAAAGAATTAAAGAAGAGGCGCATGATTATCGCTATTTTCCCGAGCCGGATTTGCCGCCGCTGAAACAATTGTCAGTTATTAGCGAGAAATTAAAAGGAGAAATACCAGAGTTGCCAGCGCAAAAACGAGCGCGCTTTGCGAATGAATATAATTTGCCAGAAAGCGATATAGAGGTTTTCATTAATAATTTAGAATTGGCAAATTATTTTGAAAAGGTTTGCTCTGAATTAAATGAGACCGAATATTTTTCTTTTTGTCATTCTGAAGGTGCAACCCGCCCGCTTCGTCAAAGCGACAGCGAGGTGAGAAGAATCTCGCCGAGATCCTTCGCTGACGCTCAGGATGACAAAAAAGATGAAGAATTAAAAAAACTTTATAAATTATCAGCAAATTATTTAATCACTGAATTGCCGAGAATAGTTAATAAATTAGAAGCCGCAGATTTTCAGATTAAAGAAAAAATAACCGCGGAAAATTTTGCTGAATTCGCGGTTATGGTTTATAAAAATATAGTTTCTTCGTCTGGCGCGCAAGCGGTTTTGGAAGAAATGTTTAAAACCGGCGCCGATCCGAGCCATATTATTGAATCGCAGGATTTGGCGCAAGTTAGCGATGAAGGAGAATTAGACAAAATTGCCGAGGATGTTATAAACGAAAATCCGCAGCCAGCAGCGGATTATAAAGCAGGTAAAGAAGCGTCTTTGCAGTTTTTAATAGGGCAGATGATGAAAAAATCCAAAAGAAAAGCAAATCCACAGGTAGCGGCGGAGATTCTAAAAAATAAATTGACAAAATGAAATGACTAATAGATAATGTCAAGAAATTGGAACAATTAAAAAAGGGGCGATTATGCTTGTCGGTTATCCCGTACGGCAGCAAGCAGTGGCTATGGCAAAGGGAATTAATCTTCCAGCTGTTTTTTGGGGAAGATTTGGCGAGGATGAGAACATTTGCATCGAGATTGGCGTATATAGGGAGATAACTATTAGGAAAGCAATTTCTGGCGAGAAAACTTTTTCGACCAGAGAAGTGGTGCGGCTGGAAAAGAGAACAAAGAAAAGAAAGAAAAACAATGCGTTGCAATTCAAAATTCAGTTTTCCGATAGGGTATGGGATTGGCTAGGAGTTGACAGGCACATTTCCGGCCAAGAAATCATTTTAATTTTTACTGACCAGGGCGATTCTTTGGCGGTTAAAATGGAGCGTTATTAAAGGCATTTTTATTGCCTTTTTTTATTTGAAAAATTTTTACAAGTTTTTCCGCTTCTTTATAATTTTTTATCCATTTAATTCGAGCGTCTCGTTTAAACCAAGTCATTTGCCGCTTGGCGTATTGTTCGCTTTCTTTTTGGATTCTATCTATCATTTCTTGTTTAGATAGTTTCTTTTGCAGATATTGCGCCACAGCGCGGTATTCCAGGCCGAATTCTTCAAGCCGTTTCCATGAAACGCCTTGCTTATGTAATTTTATAACCTCTGCAACCATGCCTTGTTTTAGGCGCTTTAACAGGCGTTTTTTGATTAATTCTTTAAGTTTCCTTTTTGGTTGGGTGATTCCGAGTTGAAGAAAATTTATTTTGGTGTCATCCCCGTGAAAACGGGGATCCAGACGGACGTGTTTATTTTTATCAATATTCTGGATTCCCGCTTTCGCTCGCCTCGCTGATGCTATGGCGAAGCGGGCGGGAATGACAGAATAGGGTGTGGATGTCATAGAAGGCACAGGCCTTTTAGTTTTAATTACGATTTCCAGGGCGCGGATAAGGCGGCGGCGGTTGTGTTGGTCTATATTTTTGGCGCGGCGCGGGTCTAATTTTTTGAGCTTGGTAAATAATTTTTCTGTGTTTAATTTTTCCAGCTTGGCGCGAAGCTTGGCGTCTGGCGGGACTTCGGGAATAATTAAACCATCAACAATTGATTGGATATACAATCCCGTGCCGCCGCAAAGAATAGGAATTTTATTTTTATTTTTTATTTTTTTAATAGCAATAAGCGCAAATTTTTGGAATTGCGCCACAGTAAATTTTTTTTTGGGGCTTGCCACATCCAGAAGATAATGCGGCACGCCTTTCATTTCTTTCTTAGTAATTTTCCCCGAGCCGATATTCATTCTTTTATAAACCTGCCGGGAGTCCGCGGAAATGATTTCTCCGTTGAATTTCCGGGCTATTCGTACGGCTAAATCCGACTTGCCAGAAGAAGTCGGTCCGAGGACGACAAGAAGTTTGTATGAATTATTTTTTGTTGACATATTGATTGGCTGTGATAATGTAAAAATAAATTTATTAAGTGAGGGGAGTTATATGCCCAATCAAGCTTGTTCGCCAAGGAATGTTTTCTTTCGTTGGAATGATGAAATTTCTAATCTTTTAGATGGGATCATAAAATATATTAATGGAGTTGCGGAGCAAATTGAGCCGCACAAACATTTTGAGCCGATTCTCATTGATCTTATGGTTTATCGCGAGAAAGTTGAGAAGCTTGACGCTAAAAAAAGAATTCTATTTTTTGAGGCGTTAGAAGCTGAATACATTAGCAGCGGTTGGAAGAATGTAGAGGTGGCCTTAAGGATTTGGCAAGAGGAAAGAGGAAGATTTTTCTTAGGCATAAAGCTTTCAGCATAATTTTTAAAGATAATTTTTTAAATAAAATTATCTTTTTTTATTTATAATTTTTTAGTGTTTTTAATAAAAAATATTTGTCATTCCGACCGAAGCCAAGTCTGACTTGGCGAAGCGGAGGAATTTCAACCTGGTTATTCTGAACGAAGTGAAGAATCTCGTTCTTTGTTTCTCAGAATAGATTCCTCGATTACCCCGCCATCCGCCAACTGGCGGAGGCGAATCATTCGAGAAAATAGGCAAACTATTTTTTATTCACCAGCGTATTTAAAACTTTCCACCTTCGCTTTTTTTCCGCGGGTGGCACATTATCTTTAAACTTATAGGCAATGGTGCCGAAGCGGGGAGAGTATTTGGATATATAGGCAATGGAAAATTTTATTTCTTTGCATAATTTAACCGTGTTTTGGAACTGTTTTTTTGTTTCGCCGGGAAAGCCGACAATAATATCCGTGGAAATTGAGGCATTAGGAATTTTAGCGCGGATTTTTTTGATTAAATTTTTATAATGGGCAACGGTATATTTTCGGTTCATTTTGCGCAAAATTTTGTTATCGCCGCTTTGAATTGGCAAATGGATTTCTTTTGATACTTTTTCGCATTTGGCAATCGCGCTAATTAGCTCAGCGGACATATCTTTGGGGTGGCTTGTCATGAATTTTATGGCAAAATTGCCGGGGATGTTATTAATGAGGCGTAATAATTTAGGGAAATTAATATATATTGGAGTAGCAGACGAAAGTCTGCGCCGGCGCGCGCTTTCGCGCGCTATTCCATTATCGCAATAAGAATTCACATTCTGCCCTAAAAGCATTATTTCTTTATGGCCGTTTTCAACAAGCTTTTCTATTTCTTTAATAATTTCTTTTATTGGCCGCGATTTTTCTCTGCCGCGGGTGTAGGGGACAACGCAATAAGAGCAAAAATTGTTGCACCCAGTCATAATGGGCACATATATTGACCTCACCCCAACCCTCTCCCTATCAAGGAGAGGGAGATCGTTGCAGCGGAAATATTTGTTTGGATGCCAAAAATCGCTGATTTTATCTTTAAGTTTTCTCTTGTCAGATTCTAAAACACAGCCAGCTAAAATTATTTTCTTATTTTTATAAAATTTATTTATCTGGGCGTAGACCCGGTGCATAGCTGACTGGCGTACAGAGCAGGCGTTAATCACAATTAAATCCGCCTGAGCTTCATTTTTAGCAGGCTTATATCCTTGTTTTTTTAGCGTGGCCACGATTCTTTCTGAGTCGCTGACATTCATTTGGCAGCCATAAGTAATTATAAAAAATTTCATAGGGCTAATTGCAAACCCCTCCTCAATCCTCCCCTTATAAAGGGGAGGAGGCAAGAGGAATAGCAACCGCGAGTAAAAATAAAAAATTTCATTATATTGGATACTAACAAAAGAACAGCCGTTATTCAAGGCTGTTCTTGCGGGCTTAGCTAGCGGGTTTTATTGAAAATCCGAAAAAGAAACTGGAATACTGCGATGATTTATTTCCAAATCATCTTCTGGCAAATATTCGTAGAATTGGATAATTCCATTGCTTTGGGTTGGTTCTTTATAATTTAAAGATATATTAAAAAGGCCTAGTGAAGATGTTTTTGGAACAAGAAAATCATCTTTTAGAATTTTATTGTTATAATCTTTAATGCGGATTCGGAAAGTTTTTTCAGGGTCTTTTATTTTTCCCGAAATAGACACTGGGCTAGCGATTGCGGCTTTATTCTCGGGAGAAAAAATAAAAATTATTTTCGGAACGCGCTTGATATCAAGCGAAGTTGGGGCCGGCAAATTTATAATTTGCTGGTAGCCCCATAAAGAAATACCCGCGCCAACTAAACTGACGAATAATAACGCTGACCATTCTAAGTGTTTTCTTTCTGGCGAAACCATTTATATTTTATCTTTTATTTCTTGAGAGATTTTTTTAAGAAATTCCTCGGTTTTCATAGCCCCCAAGTCTCCTTTTGTCCGTTCGCGCACCGCAATTGTTTCTGAGCTTTGCTCTTTTTCGCCAATAATCAGCATATAATTTATTTTTTGTTTTTGGGCTTCCCGGATTTTTTTGCCGAGAGTCTCGTCAGCTCTATTTAATGAAACACGGATATTATTTTCTTTTAGTTGTTTTTCAATTTTTTCCGCGTAGCCGAGAAATTTTTCTGAAACAGGGATTATTTCAATCTGGATAGGGGAGAGCCAAAGAGGAAACGCGCCAGCGAAGTGTTCGATTAAAACTCCAATGAATCTTTCAAATGAGCCAAATAGCGCCCGATGGAGCATATATGGCCTTTCTTTTTCTCCTTTCTCATTGATAAAGCTCATTTTGAATCTTTCGGGCATGTTAAAGTCAAATTGCAATGTTGAACATTGCCATTCTCGTCCAATAGCGTCCTTTACTTTAAAATCTAACTTTGGTCCGTAGAATACTGCTCCGCCTATATCTTTAGTAATGTTTAATTTTTTTTCTTTAGCGATTTTTTCCAAAGTTTCTTCAGTGAATTTCCATCCTTTTTCAGTGCCGGCGTATTTATCATTTTTAGGATCGCGGACAGAAAGATAAACATTTATGTCGGAAATATTAAAACCAAATGATTTATAAATAAATAGAATAAAATTTACAACTTTTTCAAGTTCTTCTTTGACTTGATCAGCTCGGCAAATTATGTGCGCGTCATCTTGAGTAAAGCCTCGAACCCGGGTTAGTCCGGAAAGTTCGCCTCTTTTTTCAAATCGGTATACTGTGCCGCATTCTGCCCAGCGGAAAGGAAGTTCTCGATAAGAATGAATATTCGAATTGAAAATTTGAATGTGGAAAGGACAGTTCATTGGCTTCAAAAGAAATTGTTCGGGTGTTTTAGTTTTTTGTTTTTCTTGGCTATCTTTTAAAGTTTGGCCTATTTCCATCGGGGGATACATGCTTTCATTGTAAAAACCCCAATGGCCGGAAGTTTCCCAAAGGGCGCGATTACCGATATGCGGCGATCTAACTAATTCATAGCCATTTTTTAAGTGTTCAGTATGCCAAAAATCTTCAATAATTTGCCAAAGAATGGCGCCTTTTGGATGCCAAAGAGGAAGGCCAAGGCCAACTATTTCGTCGATATGGAATAAGTCTAATTCTTTAGCGATTTTTCGATGGTCTCTTTTTTCCGCTTCTTCAAGCATATGCAAATATTCATCCAAATCTTCTTTTGTTTGCCAGGCGGTTCCGTAAATTCGCTGGAGCATTTTATTTTTTTCGCTTCCTTTCCAATACGCGCCGGAGATTTTGGTTAGCTTAAAAGCATCTGGATTGATTTCACCAGTTGAATCAATATGCGGGCCAAGGCATAAATCTACAAAATGTCCGGTTTTGTAGAGCGTAACAGACCTCACCTCAGCCCTCCCCTTACTAAGGGGAGGGGGCGGGAGGGGTTTTTCTTTTAAAATGTCTTTTATCAATTCAACCTTGTAATTTTGCTTTGCTTTTTTAAATAAATCAGACGCTTTTTTTACGTCAATTTCTTGCTGTTCAAACGGGTAGTTCGCTTTAATAATTTTCCGCATTTTTTCTTCCAAGAGCGGCAAATCCTCTGGAATTAATGCGCGGGGCAGGTCGAAATCATAATAAAACCCGTTTTCAATCGCGGGCCCAATGCCGAATTTAGTTTCAGGAAACATTTCTAAAACCGCGGCGGCTAAAACATGCGCTGTCGAATGGCGAAGGATTTCGAGTTTGTTATTTTTTGTTGACATAGATAATTTTATATAATAGTCTTTTTAAAAAGATGAAGTAAGGAGTTTATTATGGCTCATGAAGAAGTTTTTGTCTCAGTGCCGTGTCCGCATTGCAATCAGCAGACTCCGCTTAAAGCCGAAAGGCAATTATGCAAAACGGAACAAGGTTTGATTCATGAGGTTATCTTTCGACGCCAGAATGCCACGTGCGTTCATTGCGGCTTGCTGTTTGAGCTTAGGAATGGGAGGGGAAATTTTCTTTTATTACCCGAAAAAGAGAGTGCGTGATGGAAGGTTTAATTTTTAAGGGCGCAGAATGTGCCCATTGCGGTTTGAAGCAGGATGTTGTTATTCCCGTTAAGAATTGTCGAACGGAAGATCAGGGGGAAGGGCACATAAAAAATATCTATTATCTGGAAAAGGCGGGGAAACATATCTGCTCCAGTTGCGGATCTTCTATCGTGTGGATTAACGATAGGACCAGCCTAAACTGCATAAAAAAGGGATGACTACTTGCTCTCGCGGGCAAGTTTTTTATTTGATAAAAAAGAATTTTGGATTCCCGCCTGCGCGGGAATGACAGAGGGGGGTGATGCTTTTTTGTTTCAATTTACCTCCTCCACGCTGTCGCAGATAATTTTTATTTCGTCGTTTCTGTCTGAAACTTTTCCGGAGATAAGAACGAGCTTGTCTTCTTGCCAGATAATCGGATTTTTTTCCAGTTGTTTCGGGAAAACTAAAACCTCGATTTTTCCAGCTCCGTCTTCAATTGTAACAAAAAGCATTGGCTTGCCGCTAGCTTTAGTTATAACTTTATTAATTTTGGAAATAACCCCGCCGATTCTAACCGCGCTGCCAGCCATTTTTGCGTTAATTTTATTAAGGGCAATTGTATTATTTTTAAAAAATCCGGCGTGTTCTTTGGTTGGGTGGTCGGAAATATATAATCCAAGCAATTCTTTTTCCCACGCTAATTTTTCTTTTTTAATCGCTGGAGGAACTTCGGTTAAGCGGAGAGAACTTTGGGCGTCTATTTTTGAGTTTAAGCTAAAAAGGCTGGTTTGTCCATTGGATTTTGATTTTTGGATTTCTTTGGCAAAAGACAAAATTGTTTCCATGTTAAGCAGCAGCTGGTTGCGCTCTCCCAAGGCATCCATGGCGCCGGATTTTGCCAAGCTTTCTAAAGATTTTTTGTTTAAATCTTTTGATTTTACCCGTTCAATAAAATCAGCAATAGATTTATAGTGTCCGTTTGCTTTCCGTTCGGAAACAATAGCGGCAACAACATTAGAGCCGACATTTTTAATTGCCGCTAAACCGAAACGGATAGTTTTTGTATTGACCACGGTGAAATTCGCCAAGCTTTCATTAATATTAGGCGGTAAAATTTCAATGCCCATTTCTTGCGCTTCGCCAACTAAAAAAGCAATTCGTTCAATGTCATTTTCATCAGAAGTCATTAAGGCGGACAAAAATTCAGTTGGATAATTAGCTTTTAAATAAGCAGTTTGGTAGCCGATTAAAGCGTAGCAAGCAGCGTGCGAACGGTTGAATCCGTAGCTGGCGAATGGTTCGGCCCATTGCCATATTTTTTGGGCAATATCCGCTGGAATTTTATTTTTCACCATTCCATCGATCATTTTTCCTTTTTGTTCGTCTAAAAGTTTTTTAATTTTTTTACCCACCGCTTTTCTTAAAATATCGGCTTCAGCCAAAGTAAAGCCAGCCAGTTCTTTGGCAATTGCCATTAATTGTTCTTGATAAACGCAAATGCCGTAGGTATTTTTTAACAAAGGTTCCAATTGGGGATGGAGATAGGTTATTTCTTTTAAGCCGTGTTTTCTGGCGATAAATTCCGGAATAAATTCCATGGGGCCTGGCCGATAGAGGGCAACCATAGCGATAACATCTTCAAAAGTTGTGGGCTTTAATTCTTTTAAATTTCGCTTCATGCCGCCTGATTCTAATTGGAATACTCCGGTTGTTTTCCCGGCTTGCAGCAGTTCATAAGTTTTTTTATCATCAAGCGGCAAATCGCTAATATTAATTTTTTTATTTTGGGTATTAGCGATAATTTTTAAAGTATTTTCAATAATTGTTAGATTTTTAAGGCCGAGCAAATCCATTTTTAATAATCCTAAGGCCTCAATAGAATGCATTTCATATTGCGATACAATAATTTTATCTTCTCCGGCTGGATGCTGGCGCGGAACAATTTTGTCCAGTGGCTCCCGCGTTATTAATAAGCCGCAGGCGTGAGTTGAAGCGTGGCGGACAACGCCCTCTAGTTTTATCGCCATATTTATTATTTTGGCGGCGCCTTCGTCTGTTTTATAGGCGCGGTTTAATTCCGCTGATTCATTTATTGCCCGTGAAAGCGTTGTTCCAAAAGGAACCATTTTAGCAAGCTGGTCGCAGAGCGCGTAAGGATAATTCAGCGCCCGGCCGACGTCGCGGATTGCCGCGCGAGCGGCCATGGTTCCAAAAGTAATAATTTGCGCCACGCGATTTTCGCCGTATTTTTCCCGGATATAGTCAATGACTTCGTCGCGGCGCGCGTCGGCAAAATCCAGGTCAATATCTGGCATGGAAATTCTTTCCGGATTTAAAAATCTTTCAAATAATAATTCATATTTTATCGGGTCTAAATCAGTTATGTTTAAAAGGTAGGAAACAAGGGATCCGGCAGCTGAACCCCGGCCAGGGCCAACAACAATTTCATTATTTTTTGCCCAGTTTACGAAATCAGAAACAATTAAGAAATAAGAAGAAAAACCGGTTTGAGTTATAATTGAAAGTTCATATTCCAGCCGGTCAAAAATTTTTTTATTTGGATCTTTATAACGTTTTTTAAGTCCTTGCTCGCATAAATCTTTTAAATAATCTTCTGGAGTTTTTTTGTTAGGCACTTCAAAATAGGGCAGTTGAATTTGGTCGAGCTTTAACTCAAGGTTGCATTGTTCAACAATTTTTTGCGTGTTTAAAATTGCTTCAGGAACATCTTTGAACCACTCAATCATTTTTTCCGGCGGCTGGAGGGAAAAATTTTCATTTTTCATGGTTAAGCGGCCCTCATCATCAGTTTTAGCGCCAGTTTGCACCGCGACTAAAACATCTTGCGCGTCGGCGTCATCAGGATTTAAGTAATGGACATCATGGGTTGCAACCAAAGGAATTTTAAATTTTTTTCCGATTTCGATTAGCGCTTTGTTAACTTTTTCTTGGTATTCAATTTTTGGGTGGTGCTGGAGTTCTAAATAAAAATTTCCTTGGCCGAAAATTTCTTGATATTCTTGCGCCAGGATTTCCGCTTTTTTAATATCATTGGCAATAATCGCGCGCGGAATTTCGCCAACCAAGCAAGCGCTCATGGCGATTAGCCCTTGGGAATGTTTTTTGATTAATTCTTTATCAATCCGCGGCTTATAATAGAATCCTTCTAAATACGCTTTGGTTGTCAGTTTAATTAAATTTTCATAGCCAGTTTGGTTTTTAGCCAATAAGACAAGATGAAAACTTTTGTCGTCAATTCGCGCTTCTTTGTCGAATCTAGTGCGCGCGGCAACATAAAATTCACTGCCAATAATTGGCTTAATGCCTTTTTGCTTGGCTTTTTTATAAAATTCAATTACCCCGTACATCGCGCCGTGGTCGGTTAGGGCAATAGAATCCATTTTTAATTCCTCGCATTTATTTATTAAATCAGGAATTTTTATCATTCCGTCTAATAGAGAATAATGCGAGTGTACATGAAGATGCGTAAATTTCATTTTTGTAGAGCAAAGAAAATTAGTATTTTCCTTTTTTGTTGTCATCCCCGCGTAAGCGGGGATCCAGGTTGAGTTATTATTATTTTCTAGATTCCCGCTTCCGCGGGAATGACAAAGTGAAACGGGAATGACAAAGTGAAACGGGAATGACAAAGTGAAACGGGAATGACAAAGTGAAACGGGAATGACAAAGTGAAACGGGAATGACAAAGTGAAACGGGAATGACAAAGTGAAATAATTTCTTTAATTATATCTTTACGCAGGCTATAATGCAATTATTATGTTCAAGGAAATAAAAAAAGCCGGAGATTTTTCCGGCATGGAATTTTAGGATTTTTTAAAATCTTGGATAATTCTTTCTGCTTCGTCGGCGTAGAGCTCCGCGGTAAAGTCTAGCTCTTTTTGGAATATCCGCTTGAAGTCTTGGCAATACCTTTCGTAGATGGTTCGCATAATAAAGACTTCTGCTCGAAGTTTTGCGGCTGCTAATTCGGGGGAAGTTGGCGCTTCGTCATAAAAGTTATGAGAAAAGCCGGCCGTGGGGCAGAGTTCCGAATAAACCTCCTCTAATAGTCGTTTCGCGCCAGGGCTTTCCTTATCATCTTTCGGAGAAAATTCTAAATATGACCAGAGGTTAGTGCCGCTGGCGTGAATTTTAATTCGAATAGGCGGAAATTCTTCCACTGGAACTTTAGGCGGAATTGGATAGTCGATTTTGCTAATCGCGATGGAGTTACTTTTTGGGCCTGGAAAGTTTGATATCACTTTCAATTGTTCTCCGTTGAAGATAAGCGCGTCAGCAAGATTGTTAAAGAATTCTTTGCATTGACGCGTCGCTTCTTCCGTTTGCTCGACTGTTACAGTTCTGATTGCTGTTTTCATGAATTTTTTCCTTGGATAGATAGTTGGTAGGTGCTACGATGATCTATAAAATAGCATATATATTTTAGATTTACAATATGTTCAAAGAAATAAAAAAATTGCATAAGCAGGGTTATAAAAGAATTGTTGGAATTGATGAAGCTGGTCGCGGGCCGCTAGCCGGCCCGGTTGTCGCCGGGGCAGTTTTTTATAATCTATCGAGGTTCAACCTCGCTAATTTTAAAAAAATAAAGGATTCTAAGAAGCTTACGGCAAAACAGCGGGAAGAATGGTATAAGATTTTAACAAAGCATTCAGATTTAGAGTGGGGAGTGGCGAGTGTTGGTGAAAAAATTATTGATAAGATTAATATTTTACAGGCGACAAAATTGGCAATGGCTAAGGCAGTGAAAGATTTAGAAAAGAAACTTGGCAAGCCGGCAGATTTTTTAATTATCGATGGTAATTTTATTCTTAGTTATACCGATCCCCGTCCTCGTAGTAAGGATACTACGAGGACGGGGATCGTAGAATTGCCGCAAAAAGCGATTCCGAAAGGGGATGAGAAGATATTTTTATGCGCTGCCGCCTCAATTATCGCGAAAGTAACGCGGGACAGGATAATGGTGAAAATGCATAAAAAATATCCGCAGTATGGGTTTGAAAAGCATAAAGGATATGGGACAAAAGAGCATTTGTTGGCCTTGCGGAAGCATAGGCCGTGCGTGATTCATAGAAAGACCTTCGGGCCGGTGAGGAAGATAACTAAGAACTAAGAACTAAGAACTAAGAACTAAGAACTAAGAACTAAGAACTAAGAACTAAGAATTGAGGATTAGAGGCTGGGAATCATTAAATGCTATTAGTCCTTAATTATCAGTTATTAGTTATCACTTTTTCCGCTTATATAAGCTATTTTTGGGGCATTTTTATTATAAAGGGGATTTGCTTGACAATAGTATTCTAATATGCTATAATGTATTAAAATAAGGAAAGAAATTTGAAAATAAACTACAGAGATTAGTGAAGAAAGGAAAACTCTCACTATTAGAAAAACAAGAGATTATTAGAAGTGCCAAGAATTTACGTTTCATATTTTCTCCTATTGAAACTTTGTTGCCACAATCAGAGAGTAAAAAGCCGAGCCTTGTTTTTTTTCAATATCTCTGAATCCTGAGCGCAAGAGTAATTCGGTTAGTTCCGAAAGCGAGAACTGTTTTCCTTCTGTAAAGCGGAGCATGGTCAATGAAAACGCCGTGGTCGGCCACGGGCCATTTTTTTTATCGTCCAAGAGCATTTCGTGAATGAAGAGCTTGCCTCCTTTTGGCAGCGAGAAAAATGCGTTCCTTAGCAAGTGTAGACATTTCTCATCATTCCAATCGTGTAATATGTTGCTCAAGAAGATTGCGTCGAACCCCGTAGGCCAAGCATCATTGAACATATCAAAGGCTACTGTTTCGATTCGATTGCTTAAGCCAAAATCACTGATGTAATTTTTGGAGATTTCACATATCAATGGCCTCTCAGCCACGGTGCATTGCAGATTTTGCCAGTATAGTGCCAAGGCAATACTGAAGCAGCCTGAACCCCCACCAACATCTAGAAGGCGCGAAACGTGGCTAAAATCATGTTTATCTGCTAAACCAACAGCCGAAGGGAAACTCTGGCTATGCATGGCTTTCGTGAAGTTTAAGGCGTGTTCCGCATTGACTTCGTGATTGGACCAAAGATCAGAATTTGAATATGGGCGTGGAGACTCTCGGCGTAGTGCTTCCAGAAGATCAAGTGGGGTAACGGGTTTGTCTTCATCAAAATGAAACATATGACCCCAGTAGAATGAATTTCTTGGCAATAGATAAGTCCTCGCAACTGTAGTCAACGAGTAAAGCCCGGCTTCTTCCTTGAGCAGCTTCATCGAGGTTAAAGTCGTAACAAGTGCTTCTATCGCACGGAGGCCAAGACC
>Ga0208373_1001769_pt1 | contig 26882 bp, 18 predicted proteins | sample RifOxyC2_FD_184036 | JGI IMG/M metagenome (GOLD analysis project Ga0208373, IMG submission 184036) | Soil microbial communities from Rifle, Colorado - Rifle Oxygen_injection C2 (SPAdes) | ecosystem: Environmental > Terrestrial > Deep subsurface > Rock core/Sediment | place: Rifle, Colorado... | reverse complement strand
TGACTCTCCTACTTTATAAAAAAAATTCCTTAAAATCATCAACTGGCTTATGGCTGTATTAAATTTAAGATTTTCAATATCCTCTCCTACTTTCTTAATTGTTTTATTCAATAAAATTTTTACTTCTTGGGGCGTCCTCCCTTTAAGCTCGCCTGTAATCCATTGTTTTAATGTTTTCTCGTCATGAAACGGGCTATGAGCAAAACCACCGCAAATATAATTATAGGTTCTTTCCAAAAACCGGCAAATTCCAATAATTCCGTTTGTATTCCACGGCTTCGCGTCTTCAAGCGGCCCCATAAACATTTCGTACATCCGCAAAGCATCCGCGCCAAATCGCTTAACAATTTCATCAGGAGTAACAACATTGCCTAATGACTTAGACATTTTCTGCCCGTCTTCCGCCAAAATCATTCCTTGGTGCCGCAACTTTAAAAATGGCTCGTCAAAATCAATATAACCCAAATGATGCAAGACTTTTGTAAAAAATCTCGAATAAAGAAGATGTAAAACTGTATGCTCGGCTCCGCCAACATATAAGTCAACTGGCAACCATTTCTTTATCGCTTCCTTACTGGCAAATTCCTTTTCATTTTTCGGGTCCGCATATCGAAAATAATACCAAGAAGAACAAACAAAAGTATCCATAGTATCTGACTCTCTTTTGGCCTTTCCCCCGCATTTCGGGCATTTAACATTATGAAACTTTTTAGAACGGATTAAAGGAGATTCGCCTGTTGGCATAAAATCAACATCATCAGGCAACTCAACCGGCAAATCTTTTTCTGGCACTGGAACCGCTTGCGGTGAGCTTGTCGAACCGCATTTTTCACAATAAATTATTGGAATCGACGCGCCCCAGTATCTTTGGCGTGAAATCAGCCAATCACGAAGCTTATAATTTATTTTCCTTCCTCCCAAGTCATTTTTTTCTAGCCACCCTGTCATTTCTGCGCGCGCTTTTTCAGATGAAAGCCCATCATATTCATTGGAATTTATTAATGTGCCATCTTCAATAAATACTTCTTTATTTCCAATAATTTCTTCTAATAGCTCTGGAAATTCTTCGGTGCCCATATCCCTCAAACAATAATGCCCGTGGTCTTGCAAGTTTATTATTTTCCCGCCAAGCGCTTCATGAAACATTTTTAATCCTTCTTTGCCGTCCTCAGCTTCATCATCGGCAGTAAACATTATAATGTTTTTAACTCTATTTTTAACACAAGAATCAATCGGGAATTCATAAAATGCCTTTTCTTTCTCATTCGCATCTTCTTTAATTTTCCAAGGAGCCACCAAAAGAAGCTTTGAAATATTTTTCTTCGTTTCTCCGAGCCAACGAACAAAAAATGTGCATCCGCAACTATGCCCGATAAGTATGGAATTTTCATTAATATTGTATTTTTCAAATTCTTTTTTCCACGCTTTATAGTCCGGCTCCCACGGCAAAGGCATCAAAGGTGTTTCAGTTTTAATTTCCCGCTTTTCTAATTCTTTTTTAATCCAAGGAATCCAATGTTTGTCATATGTTCTGGTCGCGGAATTCATTGCTTTTTCTTTGTCAGAGGGACATCCGTGGATAACGATACAATTGCTGCTCTCCGGAGCAATGACTTGTTTGATTGCCAAATTATATTTCTTCGCAAATTCAAAATCTCTATGGTCATGCGCCGGCACAGCCATCACCGCGCCCGTGCCATAACTTGCCAAAACATAATCAGCTATGAAAATAGACACTTCTTCTTTATTGAACGGATTAATAACTTTCACTCCTTTTAATTCCACGCCAGTTTTTTCTTTCGCTTCTTTTCTCGCCAACTCTGTTTTTTTCTTAGATTTTTCAATGTATTTTTTGACTTCTTCGTAATTCTTAATTCTTAATTCTAAATTCTTAATTATCGGATGTTCTGGCGCCACCACACAATAAGTGCAGCCAAAAATAGTATCCAAGCGCGTTGTAAAAACATCTAAAAGCAATTCAGAATCTTTAATAGGAAATTTAATAATTACTCCTTCTGATCTGCCTATCCAGTTTTTTTGCGCTGCTTTTGTTGATTCCGGCCAATCAATTTTGTCTAATCCTGAAATTAAACCGCTTGTCTTTTCTTTATCCTCGATAAAATCAGTTATCTTAAAAAACCACTGCTCTTTATCTTTTTGGATAACTTCCTTTTTGCACCTTTCACAGGCGCCGTTCTCAACCTGTTCATTAGCCAAAACTGTCTGGCATGAATTACACCAATTCACTTTTGCCTTCCCCTTATAAGCAAGTCCATTTTTATAAAGTAAAAGAAAGAACCATTGCGTCCATTTATAATAATTTGGGTTTGATGAGTTAATTTCGCGAGACCAATCATAAGAAAAACCCAGCAAATTCATCTGTCTTTTATAATTCTCAATAGCTTTTTGCGTAGTAACAGAGGGATGAGTTTTGGTTTTAATAGCAAAATTTTCGGCTGGCAAGCCAAAAGCATCCCAACCTTGCGGATGTAAAACATTTTTTCCTTTCATTCTAAAATAACGGGAAATAATATCAGTTGCCGTATAACTTTCTACGTGCCCTGTATGAAGCCCTTCAGAAGAAGGATAAGGAAACATATCTAAAATATACACCTTAGGGGCTTTCAAATTTTCTTTTGCCGTATACAAATCCTTTTCCTTTTCCCACTTTTTCTGCCATTTTGGCTCAATTTTATTTGGATTATATTCCTTCATATATAAACAGAATATCACTTGAAAGCGCTTTTTTCAATAATCCTTCTGTGTTATATTACCTTATATGAAAAAGTTTATATTATTTTTCCTTTTACTATCTGCCATTAGCTATTGGCTATTTGCTATTGGCGTTTCCGCCCAAACAGAAGTCTGCGAGCCAACAGTTCAAACATTTAATGTGACTCTTCTAGCGGTTATTTGCGGCGCGGGAGTTGACGCTATTAATCCCTGCGAATTCGCTATTTTAATTTTGCTAATGGCTTCATTGCTGGTAGCGGAACCTAGCAACAAAAGAAAAGCTCTTTTAACCGGCCTGGCTTTTATTATTGGAATTTTTTCCGCATATTTTTTAATGGGAATCGGCTTAATGGAGTTTATCAGAAAATACACGCTTAATTTTTCTGGATATTTTTATCAAATAATCGGCTGGCTCGCTATTATTATGGGTTTATTCAATATCAAAGATTTCTTTTGGTACGGAAAAGTGTTTTTAATGGAAGTTCCGCTTTCCTGGCGGCCAAAAATGAAATCGTTTGTCCGCGGCATAACAAATCCCTGGGGAGGATTTTTAATCGCGCTTCTCGTAAGCTTATTCCTTTTGCCCTGCACCGCGGGCCCGTATTTTGTAATTCTGGGAATGCTGGCGCATAAAGTTGCCTTTTTTAAAGCGCTATCTTTTTTAATTTTGTATAACCTGATATTTATTTTACCGATGCTGGCAATTGTTTTGCTTATTTATTACGGTTTATCTCCGGAAAAAGCTGAAAATTGGCGCAAACAAAAACTCCGGCTTTTGCATCTTATTGCCGGAGTCATATTAATTGGGCTAGGAATCGCAATTTTATCTGGCTGGATTTAAATTCTGAATAAATTTTTCGCGTTTTTTGTTGTTATTTCCGCCACCTCATCAAAGCTTATTTCTTTTATTTCCGCGATTTTCTCGGCGACAAATTTAACATAACTTGGCTCATTGCGCTTGCCGCGATGGGGAATAGGAGTCAAATATGGACAATCTGTTTCAATCAAAATGCGCTCTAACGGCGCGTTTTTTATTACCTTGTCATAATCGCGCGCAAAGGTTATTAGTCCATTAAAACCGATAAAAAATCCTAATTCAAAATATTCCTGCGCCTGACTCCACCTGCCGCCAAAAGAATGAATAACTCCTCTTAATACCATTTTGTCATTCTGAACGCAGTGAAGAATCTCATCATTTTTCTTTTCTTCCCTCCCGAGTTTCTTCGCTCTGCCACAGCGGCGCTCAGGATGACAATAAAAATTTTTCAAAATTTCTAGAATATCTCCATGCGCTTCGCGGCAATGAATTATAATTGGCTTGTCCAATTCGCGCGCCAATTCCAAATGTTTGATAAAATTTTCCTTTTGCTTTTCTCTTTCTGCTTCGCAATTTTTTTCCGGCAAGTGATAGTAGTCTAGTCCGACTTCGCCGATTGCCACAACTTTTTTGTTGTCGGCTAATTTTTTATATATTTCATAATCAAAAACTTCCGGCCGCGTTTCAAATTCAAATTCTTCCAACGGGTCTATTTCTTCCCGGATTTTTTGCTCTTTCAAATGAATTGGGTGAAGCCCGATTGCCGCAAAAACTCCTTGAGGAAATTTTTCAACAAATTCAACTGCCCGCTTGCTGGTTGAATGCTGCGAGCCAACATTAATTAACCAAATATTATCTTTTAAGGCGCGCCGAATAACCTCCTCGCTATCTTCGGAATAAGCGTTAAAATTAACATGCGCGTGGGTATCGATTAACATCTTTTTTCCGTCATCGCGAGTCTCGCAGAGCGGGATGTGGCGATCTCATGGCATTACCACAGGATTGCTTCGTCACTCGCTTCGCTCGCTTCTCGCGATGACAAACTATACGCGAGGAAACAAAACTTCTCCTTTTGTCATTTCGCCGGATTCTAAAATCTGTAAAATTCTTTGCGCTATATCCGGCATAAATGGCCTTAGATTTTCCGCCACATCGCCAATTGTTATAAATAATTCATCTAAAACCTTCTTTGCTTCGTCTTCATCGTTTTTAACCAACTCCCATAATTTTTTTTCTTCAATATATTTATTCGCCCAATTTATTTCCTTCCAAATTTCTTCAAGAATTTCCCTTGGCTTTATTTCTTCATAAAGATTTTTAATTCTTTCGCTAATTCCCTTATTTTTATCCACACCGCATTTAAAATTGATTTTTTGAGCTAAAACTATTGTCCGACTAATTAAATTTCCCAATCCATTTGCCAAATCCGCATTATATTTTTCCGTTAATTTTTCCCAAGAAATATCCCCGTCATGGCCGGGCGCCAACGAACTCATTAAAAGATAACGCGCTCCGTCTACGCCAAATTTTTCAACCATTTCTTCCGGCCAAATAACATTTCCCAAAGATTTGCTCATTTTCTGCCCATTGGCCATAAAATATCCGTGCACGAATATTTTCTGGGGCAGGGGAATATCTAAAGCCAAAAGCAGGGCTGGCCAGATTGTCGCGTGCACCCGCAAAATATCCTTAGACATTAATTGAATATCCGGCGGCCACATAGCCGGCAATTTATTCGGGCTGCCCTTCCATCCCAAACTAGTAAGATAGCTCAAAAAAGCCTCAATCCAAACGTATATTGTAAAATCCTTATCAAATGGCAAAGGAATTCCCCATTTAACATTTTTGCGGGAAATTGAAATATCTTTTAATCCGCCTTGAATAAAGCTTATAATTTCATTTTTTCGTTCAGCTGGCTCAATTTTAAATTCATCTGTTTCAATTTTTTCCAAAACCATATTGCCAAATTTAGCTAAATTAAAAAAATAACTTTTTTCCTCCATTAATTCCGGCTTAACCTGGTGGTCCGCGCATTTTCCGTCAATCAAATCATCCTCTGTTTTATACTGTTCGCATCCCTGGCAATATAGGCCTTTATATGTATCTTGATAAACCAATCTTTTCTCGTGAAGGATATTCAAAACGCCAGCCGCGGCTTGCTCATGTTTTTTATCGGTGGTCCGAATAAAATTATCGTAGGAAATATTTAATTTTTTCCAGGCAAGTTGAAAAGCTTTTGCCTTCTCATCAACAAACTCCTGAGGATTTTTCCCATCTCCAATAGCCGCTGTTTCAATTTTAGCGCCATGCTCATCTGTCCCCGCGGAAAAGAAAACTTTTTTACCTTGAAGCTTATGCCAACGCGCCAAAACATCCGCCAAAACAGTTGTATACGCGTGCCCAACATGCGGCTTATCATTCACATAATAAATGGGAGTTGTAATGTAAAATTTTTCCATATTTTCTAATTCTTTTTATAATTATTAAATTCGTACCGCACATACGAAAAGTTTTGTAAGAAAAGCGCGACGAGTAGAGCGAAAAAAATCGCGTGCTATGCCTCTGGGCGACGCCGTTAGGCGGCGTGCATAGCGATTTTTCGCTAGGCGAGTCCGCTTTTATCAAAACTTTATCGTGTGCGGAAGTTTTTGCTACTTTTTTCAAAAAGTAGATAAAACTATTATTCTTTCATACCCACAATAACCACAAACTCTCCTTTGATTGTATCGTTTTTTATCTTTTCCAAAACATCGCCAACATTCCCCCGATAAATTGTTTCAAACTGCTTGGTTAATTCGCGGCAAACAACAATCTGCCTTTCGTCAAGCAAAATTTCTTTTAATTTTTCCAACGCTTTAATAATTCTATGCACTGATTCATAAAAAATAACCGTATATTTCGCCTCGCTAATTTCTTTAAAAAATTTCTCCCGCGCTTTTTTATGCGGCGGAAACCCCATGAAAATAAATTTATCCGTTGGAAATCCGGAAACGCTTAAGGCGACAATTGCCGCGCACGCGCCAGGAATGGGAATAATTTGAACGGATGACGCAATTTTATTCCCTGAGCTTATCGAAGGGTAAAATTGCGCTGTTGCTAAACCCTTCGACTCCGCTACGCTCCGCTCAGGGGATAATTTTGCCAATTGGCTAATTAACTGATTTCCCGGGTCCGAGATTCCCGGCGTGCCAGCGTCAGTAACCAGCGCTAAATTTTTCCCTTGATTTAATAAATCAATTATATATTCAATTTTTGATAATTTGCTATGCTGGAAATAACTAATTAACGGCTTTGAAATATTATGATGATTTAATAATTTAGCAGCCTGCCGCGTATCTTCGCATAAAATAAAATCAACTTCTTTCAAAGTTTCCAGAGCCCGCAAAGTTATATCCTTGAGATTTCCAATCGGAGTTGCTACAATATAGAGAATTGGCATAAATATAGTATAAAGTATATTATAAAAAGTATAAAGCAAAAACCCAAATTACCAATGCTTTTAACTCCCCATATTTTAGTCGGCGCTTTAATCGGCTTTAAAATCCAGAATCCCTGGCTTGTTTTTATTTTAGCGATAATTTCCCATTTTGCGCTTGATGCTATTCCGCATCGCGAATACGATATCAAGGCCCTAAAAAAGAAAAAAATTGACAAGCAATTTGTAATTGAATTTTTCCAAGTTTTAACTGATCTAATAATCGGAGTTTCAACAACAATATTTTTTGTCTGGCATTCTCCCTCAAGAAACTACGCGATTTTAGGAATGATAGCCGCTGTTATTCCAGATGGAATAACTTTCCTCTACTGGCAGACAAAACTTTCTATTTTTAAAAAAATAACTGATTTTCACCGCTTCACCGTTCATCCTAAAAATAATAAAAATACCCCTCTTGTCTGGGGCTTGGGCGGCCAACTAATTATTATCGCCCTAACTATCAGCGCGATTATTCTTGGATAATTTATGTCTTGCTTTTTTCCGAACGCTTTTGGATATATTCATCAATCAAAACAGCTATAACCGCAGCTGCTGGAATCGCTAAAATAGCGCCGGCTGTTCCAGCGATTTTCGCCCCAATTAATATAACCAAAATTATTAAAGCCGGATTTAAATCAACGGCTTTTTTCATTAAAACCGGGATTAAAATAAAATTTTCTATTATCGTAAAAACAAAAACATATAAAATTCCAACCATCAGCCCCATAAAAGCCGACTGGCCCAACCCGATTAAAACCGCGGGGATCGCGGCAATAGTCGGCCCGATCATCGGAATAAAGCTAAAAAGCGCCGCCAAACAGCCCAACAAAAGGGCATATTTAATTTTTAAAAAATATAACCCGACTCCCACCAAAAATCCCAAAACAATGCTTAAAACAATCCTTCCCCAAAGCCATCCCCCAACTTTCTGCTGAATTTTATCGAATAAACCCAAGGTATATTCCTGGTTTTTTTTCGGCGTTAAATAAAAAATAAATTTTCGAACGCCTTTTTCTTGAACATTGAAAAAAATCGCGGCCACCAAAACGGTAAAAAATGATACTACGCCGCCAAAAAAGGATACCAAAGTCCCCCAAACTGTGTCCGCGCTGGCTGTGAGCTTGTCAGCCAATTGATTAAACAAATCTTTAATGTCAAAAGGCCCTGTTTGCGCCTGCAGCTGTCCGAGCTTCCGCAAATAAAAAGAATAATTATTTACAAAATTTTTAATCTGCAGAGCTAAAACCGGAAAAACCAAATAAAATAGCCAAGCAATAACCGCAAATAATAATAAATAAATTAAAATTACCCCTAAAAATCTAGGAACGCCTTTTTCTTCCAATATATCAATCGGCCGGTCAAGGGCGGTTGCCAGAATAAGAGCGGCAAAAATTATTAAAAAAACATCTCGCAAAAAATAAAGCACGCCGATTAACGCAACAATCAGAACAAATCTTATAATAGTTGATGTTGAAATATCTACGTATGTTTTTTCCATAAACAAAAATATCTAAATTTCTAAAAGCGCCTTAAATGTTTTGTTCTCTTTAAACGGTCCGATTAACGCCAGGTTTAATTTTTCAGGCCTGAATATATTTTGCGCCACCCGCCAAATATCGTCAATAGAAACCTTGTCAATCCGCCTAAAAACCTCTTCAGGAGTTAAAATCTCTTTTTTTAAAATTTCCTGCCCGGCAATAAACGAAGCCAGTTCATCCGATGTTTCCAAATTTAAAAGCATATTCCCTTTAATGTGTTCTTTGGCCTTATCTAATTCATCCGCGCTTATTTTTTTATTTCTTATTTTTTTATATTCGTTTAAAATTGTTTTTACGGCTTTTTCGGCTTTCTCATTTGCCACTCCGGCCTGGGTAACCAAATATCCATTATCCGTATTGCTGTCAACCGCTGTCCGGATATAATATGCCAAACCCTGCCTTTCCCGGACTTCCTGAAAAAGGCGCGAACTCATAAAGCCGCCTAAAATTGTCCCCAAAACGCTTAAAACATAACGGTCTTTGTGAAAAATATCATACCCGCGGACTCCAAGGCAAAGATGCGTCTGATCTGTTTTTTTATAGTGGATTAAAACTTCCTGTTTTTTTTGATTCTCAAAAACTTCTTGCTTATTCTTGTATTCCCGGCCGTTAAACCCTCCTAAATATTTTTCAATCTTTTTCAAAGCGGTTTTTTCCTCAAAATTACCAGCCAAGCAAACTAAGGAATTTTTTGCTGAATATTGCGATTTCCAATAATTTATAAATTGTTCGCGGCCAAGTCCGGTTACAACCTCTTTTGTCCCCCAAACAGGCCAGCCAGCTGGCTGATCGCCATACAACAATTCTTCCCATAAATATCCGACATAATGCATCGGAATATCAAAATACATATTTATTTCTTCTACAATAACTCCTTTTTCTTTTTCGATTTCTTTGGCGTCAAATTTAGAATTTAAAAAAATATCAGAAATCCAATCCAGCGCCAAATCAAGATTTTCATAATTAACCTTCGCGTAGAAACCGGTATTTTCTTTAGAAGTGAAAGCATTGTATTCCCCGCCAATTCTATCAAGCTCTTCAACTATTTTTGCCGGATCCGGCCGTTTTTTAGTTCCTTTGAAAAACATATGCTCCAAAAAATGGGAAATGCCGCTGATTTCTTTTGTTTCGTATTTTGAGCCGGTCCCAACCAAAATTAAAACCGTAACAGTTTTAGTTCCGGCCATTGGAACAGTGAGAACGCGCAATCCGTTTTTTAGAGTGGTTTTTTTGAACAAAACTATTGTCATTCCCGCGCAGGCGGGAATCCAGCAATATCCAATACTGGATCCCTGCTTTCGCAGGGATGACACAGAAACAAAATTATATTAATTCTTAAACCTCTTAACTCTTATCAATCCCGAACAAGGAATAATTTCAATTCCTTTTTTCTCAAGCTCGTCTAAAAATAAATTAACGCCGATTGAATCAGAAGACATATGCCCAGCAATAACAACATTAACATGGGCTTTTTCCGCTTCTTGCCGATGCTCTTCGCGCATGTGCATTCCAATAATTGTTCCTATGCCCGCGTGCGCCATGTGCTGATAAATTTCTTTAGCGCCTGAAGTGCCGCCGGTAATTTCAGTTAAAACAACTTTTCCGGCGCTGGCTTCCGGGCGCCCGACAAAAACCCTTGGTCCGGCCTTCATCTTAGCCGCCTCTTTATATTCCGGAATTTTTTTAAGAAATTTTATTACTTCGCCAATTGTGTCTAATTTTTCTTTTTTTATTTCCTTTTCTAAATAATTTGCCGCTAAATTATCGCAAGGAGTATGAACACACATTAAAGGCAGGCCAAGCAGCTTGGCTGCGTCAACAGCCTGATTGTGATTTATCGGCGATATGCCGCGCGATACTTCAGAAATGCGCGGTTTTGTAACTCCTTCCGCCACATTTATCGGAACGCCATATTTTGCCAGAACATCCGCCTGCAAATGCATCACATCAGAGAGATCAGCTAAGGCAACCCCGAGCGGATGATGCGACATAACCAAGTCAATTTTTTTTCCTGAATGATTGCTTAAATATTGCGCAATCATTAATTCCGCCGGATCAATATCAATTCCTACCATAATCCGCTTAACTTTTTTATTTTCATCTCCGCATAAAATTCTTGAATCAGAATATGGATTAGTTAATTTTTCCTTGTCAAATTCCTCTTTCTGGTCTTTAGGCAATTTTTCGTATTTTTCTTTGGTTTTCTTTAATTGCTTTAAAACAAAATCCTTGCCGCGCAAGTCGGATTCAATCCCCATCTTTATCGCCAAATCATAAATTTGCTTTATTGTCATATTTATATTAATTCAGATTATCGCCCTTGCGAAAAAATATTTTATATCAGCTTCGAAAAATCCGCTATCTCTTTGGTTAGCAAATAAATATTGCCAAGCAACGCAATTCTATTTTCTCTTATCTTCTTATTTTTATCCATAACCAAAACATCATCAAAAAATTTATTTATTGCTGGCGCCAAAGATATTAAAATTTCCAAACTCTTCGCGTAATCGCCATTTTTTATGTGTTTAGAAAATTCTTTTTCCGCTGTTATATAAGCTTTAGTTAATTCTTTTTCTGCTGTTTCTTTCAACAAATTATTTTTAACCGCTTTTTTAGAAACTTTTTCACTTAAAATATTTCTTATTCTTTTCAGGGCTGATTTTAATTTATCAAATTCTTTATTTTGCTTATTCGCGTTCAAAGCGCTAATTCTTTTTTTAACTAAAACCAGATTATCATACCCGCAAGCCAAAACCGCCTCAATCATTGGCTTGGCGATTTTTTTAGATTCTAAAATATTTTCCAAGCGGACAGCGATAAAATCCATTAAATCTTTCTCAATTTTTTTCTTATTTTTGGCGATTTTTTTATATAAATCTAATGATTTTCCAAATAATTTGCTAAGCGGAATATTAATTTCATTATTCCAGACAAGCTGTAAAATTCCCAAGGACTGCCGCCGCAAGGCGTAAGGATCTTCGGTTGAAGTTGGCTTTAAGCCAATCGCGAAATAACCTGTTAAACTATCTAGCTTATCCGCCAAGCTAACAATCGCGCCCTCTTTAGTTTCTGGCAAAGCATCATTGGCATACCGGGGAAGATAATGTTCAGCCATTGCCATGGCCACTTCTTCTTTCTCCCCAGAAAGCTTAGCGTAATATTTTCCCATAATTCCTTGCAAATCAGGAAATTCTCCAACCATTTCAGTCACCAAATCCGCTTTTGCCAAATTAGCGGCGCGGACAGCTGTTGTTTTTAGCTTTTTATCAACTAAACCAGAAATAAATTCTGACATTTTTATCAAGCGACCTGTTTTTTCGTGCATTGAGCCAAGCTTTTCCTGAAAAACAACTTTTTTCAATTTTTCAACCTGCTTAGCCAATGGAACTTTTTTGTCCGCATTATATAAAAACTGCGCGTCAGTCAAGCGGGCAATTAAAACTTTTTCATTGCCCTTAATAATAATTTTTGGATTTTCAACCTTCATGTTGGAAATCGTTATAAAAAACGGCAAAAGATTATTTTTTTCATCAGCTATCGCGAAATATTTCTGGTGGCTTCTCATTGAAGTTATTAAAACTTCCTTCGGAAGCTCAAGAAATTCTTTCTTGAAATTTCCCAATAAACCAACCGGCCATTCAACCAGCCAATTAACAGTTTCAAATAATTTATCGTCGGGCAAAGCTTTTCCATTGAATTCTTTGGCAATTCTTTCAACTTCTGCTTTTATAAAATTTTTCCTTTCTTTCTGATCAAGAATAACAAACCGCTTTTTTAATTCATCCTTATACTGCGCAAAATCTCTAACTTCAAATTTTTCCGGCGCCAGGAATCTATGCCCGCAAGAAAACTTTCCCGGTTTGATTCCTTCAAAAGGAAAATCAATAATTTTTCCATCATATAAAGCGACAAACCAGCGAAGCGGCCGGGCAAACCGAACGCTAAAATCATGCCAGCGCATTGTTTTAGAAAAATAAATTGAACTGACAATTTTCGGCAAAATCTTTTTTAATTCCGCTAAACCATCTTTTTTCCCAGCATCTAAATTTTCAACAAATAAAACCATGCGACGCGGAGTCCCCATGGTTTGAATTTTAGAAAATTTAAAACCAGCGTCAGTTAAAAATTTATGCGCCATTTCCTTAATCTGGCTCAAAGCCGGGCTCATATAGCCAGCTGGTATCTCTTCAGTTCCAATTTCAAATATTAATTCTTTAGGCATAATCATATTCTGTCATTCCCGCGAAAGCGGGAATCCAGCAATAATTACTTTATAGATCCCCGCTTGCACGAGGATGACAATCTTTTAGATTATCATTTCAATGGCTGTACTTTTTTCAACAACGGAAACCCCATTTTCTTTCTTTGTTCAACATACGCCGCGGCAACTTGCTTGGCTAAATTTCTAACCCGGCCCATAAATCTTTGCCGCTCGGTAACACTGATAACTCCGCGTGCGTTAAGCAAATTAAATAAATGCGAACATTTCAAGCAATAATCATAAGCTGGCAAAACCAAGTTTTTCTTTATCATTGCCAAAGATTCTTTTTCGCACATATCAAACATTTTAAAAAGCATGTCCGCGTCTGATTCTTCAAAATTATAAATAGACCATTCCTCTTCGCCTTTGTGATGGACATCGCCATACTTAACTTGATTGTTCCAATTCAAATCATAAACGCTGTCTTTTTCCTGCAAATACATGGCAATTCTTTCCAGGCCATAAGTTATTTCTCCAGAAACCGGTTTTAAATCAATTCCGCCTGCTTGCTGAAAATAAGTGAATTGGGTTATCTCCATTCCATCAAGCCAAACTTCCCAGCCCAGCCCCCACGCGCCTAAAGTAGGGGATTCCCAGTCATCTTCAACAAACCGCACATCATGTTTTTTTAAATCTAAACCCAGGGCCTCCAAACTTTCTAAATAAATTTCTTGGATATTAATTGGCGAAGGCTTTAAAATAACTTGATACTGATAATAATGCTGAAGCCGATTCGGATTTTTTCCGTAGCGCCCGTCTGTGGGCCTCCTAGATGGCTCAACATAAGCAACATTGTATGGCTCTGGCCCTAAAACGCGCAAAAAAGTCGCGGGGTTGGACGTTCCTGCTCCCACTTCTAAATCATAGGGCTGTTGGATAATACAACCTTTTTTCGCCCAAAATTCATCAAGTTTTAGAATGATATCCTGAAAATTCATATACCTTTTGTCATTCCCGCGTAGGCGGGAATCCAATTATTATAATTCAAAATCACTATCCTAAATATAATCCATTACACTCTTTTGGTCAATAAAAAAGAGGCTTACGCCTCTATGATGTTAATCCGAAATAATCCGTTATGCCGCGCCAGATAAGATGGTCGTTTTTTCTTTTTCTTAAATAATCTGCCGCGAGCAATTTCAGATCTTCCAGTCGCAACTGACTGATAAATTCTTTAAAATAACCAAAAACTTTTTCTATTTGTTCCTTTTTCGCCTCGTCCTCATAAAAGTAAATCTGGCTGCACATTTGCAGCCCAGGATCATCGTCATCATGATGATCAATTGCCCTAGTTTCATAGGCAGTATTAATCATTTTTCCATCAACAATAATCCAAATACCGATTCCCCCCATATGCTCCACGTCAGTCGCGCCAAACAGCGCGGGATTTTTCTCAAGGTTTGCGTGAAAAAAGAAAAGCACCGCCTGCATCAAGGGAATTGCGATTGTATCGTGCAATTCCTCCAAACCAAACTGCTTTTTTAAATCTTCCAACTCATACTTCCGATAAAAATCTTTGACCATGACAATCTCTCTCTTTGGGATTTTTCTGTTTACAATATACCCGTCTTTCTTTTTTTGGTCAATATTCTGGTCAATAAAAAATTGACTCATTTTGCGTAAAATGATATTTTAAATTTTAGCAAATTTAAGGAAGAAAAAATTGGAAAAAATAAAAAATATTAGCGCGATTGCTTTTTTAAGCGCGCTTATTATGGCCTGCCTGGCATTAAACTGGCTAGATAAAAAAATTGGCCCAAAAAACTAATAAATATTTTTGCCCCAGGCCAAGCGCGACTTATTGCGCTTTTTTTAATCTTTTTTTATAATACAATCAACCCTTTACAAATATATTAAAATATGCTATGCTTTAATTAAGATTAACAACTTAGCAAGGAGAAGAGCAGATGAATTTTTATAATTATGGAAATTATGGATTGATAATTGCTGGTTTTTTTCTTCTATTTAGCGGGCTTTTTGTTTCATTGTTTTGTACGGCCTGCGGAATATTTAATAAGCCAAGAAACGCCAGCAATCTTATCATGATTGCCATAGCAATGGGCTACTTATTTTTTGCCCGTTTGGGATGGAATATCATTTCCTCATATTGGCCGATAATAATCAATCGATAAAAGGAGGATAAGCCTTGAACTATATCAGCGCTATTGAGTCAGCAAATAGACGTGTTGAGGTCTGGCTCGTTGGCGGCATGCGCATGTCTTTCATTCCGCGCAAAGGCAAGGCCTATTGCGTGGCTGAAGACCGCGGCATATTGCCCGCTGCCAGGCGACAGGCATACGCAGCGGCAAAAAAGGAATTATTCTCATTGCCGCCAACGCCGCGGCCAGCGGCAACACTGGCGAAAATTTCTCAACCTCTTCTCTTTTGAGCCCGAAAACGGGCTCTTTTTATTATTCAAATTTTAATACCCCTCCCTAAAGGGCGGGGATGAAGATTTTTTCGCCCGCAGGGCGAAACGACCGCCGAAGGCGGGCGGAATAACCCGCCTGCCGGCGGGCGAGGAATATACCGCGGGCGTAAGCCCGCGGAGATTCATTTGCTAAAATTCCGCGGCTTTTTTAACAATTTCTATATAAAAATATAAATTATGAATCGTTGCTAAGCGATAGCCAAGAAGCTCTTTCATTTTAAAAAGATGATTTAAATACGCGCGCGAATAATTTTGGCAAGTATAGCATCCGCAATTTTTATCAATCGGTTTAAAATCATTTTTAAACTTTGCGTTAGTAATATTAATAATTTCGCAAAATAATTTTGCGTTTTTATTTTTAGTTTTTAATTTTTCGTTTTTAATTTATATATCCTCCCATGCCTTGCTTCTCTAGTTGGAATAACACAATCAAACGTATCAACTCCATAACCAATTGCTTTAGCAATTTCCTCGGGCTTGCCAACTCCCAATAAATGCTTTGGTTTTGTTTCTGGCAAAAGCGGCATAACCCACTTTAAAACCTTCCAAACATATTTTCTCGGCTCGCCAACCGAAACTCCGCCAATGGCAAAGCCGTCAAATCCCATTTCTGAAATCCGCTTCGCGCTCTCTTGCCGCAAATCTTTATAAATTGAACCCTGAACTATGCCGAAGAGCAAAGGACGCTTTATGTCATTGCGAGGATTCGCCAGTCGGCGGAGGCTAAGTAATCCCGACGTATTGCCACGAGATTGCTTCCCCCGCTTCAGCGGGGTCGCAATGACATGCTTATCAAAGTATTCCTTACAACGAAGCGCCCACCGCAAACTCATTTCCATTGATTTTTTAACCTGCTCATAGCTTGCCGGGTGCGGCGGGCAATCATCTAATACTAAAATTATATCCGCCCCCAAATCCAACTGAATTTGAATTGATTTTTCCGGAGTCAACAAATACCTGTTTCCGTTAAATGGGTCTGAAAACTCAACGCCTTTTTCTGTTAATTTCCGGTGTTTAGCCAGCGAAAAAACTTGAAATCCGCCAGAGTCAGTTAAAATCGGGCCTTTCCAATTCATAAATTTATGCAACCCGCCCGCTTTTTTAATAATATCAATTCCCGGCCTCAGCCATAAATGATAAGTGTTTCCTAAAATAATCTGCGCGCCTAAATTTTTTATTTCTTCCACGCTTAAATTTTTAACAGCGCCATAAGTTCCAATCGGCAAAAAAGCAGGGGTTTCTATGCCCCCGCTTTTTGTTACTAAGCGCGCTTGCCGCGCCTGGCTATTTTTATCTTTTTTAATTATTTTAAACCCTGTCATTCTAGCGTCATCCTGAATAATTATTTTACAACTCTTCCTTTTTCCCAGCTCATAGTCGGATCATCCTGCAAATCCGTAGACAAGCCAGCGTCAATCGTTTTTAAATCAGCTCCGGTAAAAGAATCTTTGCCGGAAATAATTGATTGCTTCATAACTTCCACCACTTGATTAATTTGCGTTACTGACGGCGTAAACGCTATCTGAAAAGCAACGTACTTCACTGGCGTTAAAATTCCTGTTCCAGACGGTAACTTGCCAATTTCCCAAGTTATTTTCCGGTTTAAAGTATCATATTTAAAATTAGAGGAAGTCGGTTTGAATTGATTCACCCACTCAACATAAGACGGCAAGGCCGCGCTCACTTCAACGTTATCCACGTCGTTAGAAGAATTTGTTATCTGCCAATATATTGTGTAGGTAGTTGTTTTTCCAACAGTTGGAGGTAAGGGACCAGAATTAGGCAAAAGAGAATCCTGAAAATATCCTTTGGCGTCAATTGTTAATTTGCTGTTAATTTTTGTTGTCATCTCAACCGTGTCAGAAACTTGCTGGTTAATTAAAGCCAAAGGCAAGCTGGCAGAATCGCTGCGGGCAATGCTAGTTATAGTAAAATTTTTATCATTAAAATTTTTAATTGGCAAATTATCCTTAACTTTTACCATAAAAATTACCTCCCCTGACTTGCCAGGATTAAGCATTTCCAAATCAGAATTATTCGTTTGGTCCCAAGTGATTAAACTATCATTGCTATTAAAATTTCCTTTTTCTTGCAAATTAAGAGTTGTAAAATCCAGCGCCGAGGAATCAAGCTTAGCGGTAATTTTTACGGCGGGAATCGCAAGGGAGCTATTATTCTGATATTTAATTTTAAATTCCAAGGAATCGCCGGCATTAGCAAGATAATCCTTTGAATTATTAACTGTTTGTTCCAGCAATAAAATGGGCAACGAAATTTGCGATGATTTAACCGCGTCAGCGTAAGCGACAAAATCCTTGTCTCTTAGAACTCCAAGATACGCGCGAAAAACTTTGCTATCGCCCCTTTGCCCATCAATAATTCCGGTAACTAAAATTTTTCCCTCTTGCTTGCTTTCCAACGTTCCAATTTGCCAAATATTCTCCTGCGGCTGAGGAAAAGACGAAGAAACTTTAAACCCTTCTGGATATTCAATTTTGATTATTAAATTATCAAAAGACGAATCGCTGTCATTAAGATAATTTAAGGCAACAGTTATCTGCTGACCGCCAATTGTCCTTTCTGGCAAATCAAAATTCAAAATTAAAGGAACAAAAATTATTTCTGTTTGAAAAACTACCATATTTTCCAGCCGGCTATTTACTTTCGCTGGCTGATAACTCAAACTTGCTTTTATCTCTTCGCGCGAATTTTTTTGCCCCATAACCTTGCCTCTAAATTCAATTTCTCTCTCTTCGCCAGGAGCAATGCTTCCTAAAGAAGCCGATTCAACCAAATTTCCCTTATCCGGCAAGCTATTATCAGGCCAATAAAAAGTTAATTGCGCCGCATCCAAAGAAACTTTGGTATTATTTTTATATTTAACCAGATAAATAACATTTTCGCCGCTAGAAATTCTTTCCGGGCCGGAAATATTTAAATTAACCCATGTTTTATCAAATGAAGACCATGTCCAATAATAAACCCAAACAACCAGCCCGATTATTAAAACCAACAAAATAACAGCGCCAATCATAAACCATTTTTTCTGACCGGGATTAAATGAAAATAAAGAGCTGAAAAAAATCCTGAGCTTCTCGGTCCATTTTTGTTTTGGTTTTATTTCCTGCCATTCAGTAACAACTCCTTGCTGGGGCTTTGGCGGCGTCTGGCCGGGAACAAAAGCCCGCGGCGTTTCCGGCCTATTTTCTATTTGGCTGTCGGGCTTATATAATTTTTTCTGCAATTCATCTAAAGACATAGGAGAAGACAACCGCTCACCGACTATGGTCTACCGCGCCACCTGGTTTAAATTTGCATTTTGCAGTAGACAATAGTTAGTGGGCAATTAGCGATTTTTGCTAATTATACCACAAACTAATCTCTTTTCTAACAACATTATCCCCACTCTTCATCGTAAAACCGCATTAAAGAATAAAGCTGATTCAACCCTTTCGCTAATGATATTCTGGATTAAATCCAAATATGTTTTATTCTCTTTTTCAGGGCGATGCCCGAGCAAAGCCAGTAAATTATATTCAAATCTCTGCAATAATTTTTTTATTGTTTCGCCATTCCGCTGTTTTTCCTCTAAAAAATTAAGCGCCTTAATAATTAATTGCCAAATCCGCTCGTCGCGCTCCGGACCAACAATTAATTTATCCAATAATTCAGAAATATAATACGCCGCGGCCAGCGACAACAGGTTTGATTTTAAATTGACAAAGCTGCTTCCAACAACAACACCCGTTATCGTGTCTATATTTTTTCCTTTTGCCAAAAGCAAATCAACAAAATTAAACAATTCCAAGCTTTCCTTCATTTTCGCCTCTTTCTTCCGCAAACTTTTCGCCTTAACCAAAAGTTTCCCGAACTCGCGGGTATAAATAACTAAAAGCTTATCAAACTCATTAGCGTTAAACCGCCGCAAAATTATCCCCTGAGTTTTGTAAACAGGAATTTTCATTATCTTTAATATACCAAAATTCTACCGAAAACAAAAATACCCCGACATAGAGTATTTTCGCAGAAGGTGCGCCTTTCGTTCCCCGTCACAGCCAAGCCATAAAATTTCTTTTCTTCAGGCCGATCTGGCACTAACTACACAACGCGTTTTCCAAGAACCTTTTCTAATAATGGTTAAAAAATTTTGGCCACTGTCGAATCTTTTAGCGTTGCGGAGGCCGCAAATTTCCTAACTAGGTCTATCGAATGTTTAGCGCTATCTTTATCAACATATGCTTCGCTCCAGCATATTTTCTTATTATTTACAGACCATAATCTCCATCGATATTGTTTGTTCACATCTTTATACAATTCGAATGTCATTCTATTCACCCCCTTTCTCAATCATTTCCTCAACCTTTCTCTTTGCTTCTTCTAATAATTCTTTTGCTTTTTTTCGCGCCTCGTGAGATTGGCTAACTAAATCGCTGATTTTTTGCTGAATGGGTTTTGGCAAAATCGGAATTAAAATATTTTTAACCTGCTCCGGCCGCCAATGAGCGATAACCGAACCGCCAGCATCGCGCTCAACCTGCATCTGGCCAACAATTGAATTTATACATAAAGTCAGATACTCATCTTCAACCTCTTTACTTCGAAGTTTCAACCGCAAAATTCCGCCCGCCACTATTCCTTCAACATTTTCTTTCAAAACATAAGCAATCCCTGGGCTAGCGTCTTTCGTTAATAAAATTTCGCCTTTTTTTGGCTCATAATCAACTTTTAATTTATTATATAATTCCTCACTCAAATATTTCTGTCCGCTATAGTTAATGCCAAATTTTGACAAACTACTAACACGAATAAATTGTTTCCCCTCATCTTGATATTCTTCTGCCCCAGGCTCCACGCCTTTTTTAATCGTTATTAGCTTGCCCAACGCCACCCCGCCACAATTCTTTTCAATATGTTTAACAATTTTTTTATACTTTGGCTGAAAATATTCCGCATCACAACGATTATTTTTCTTTATTTCCGACAAGTCTACCGTAAAACCTAATTTATCATCCACACCCATACTGTAAATCTTCAACTCTTCCAAGAGCAAATTTTCGGCTTGTCGATACAATGATATCCCGTCTTCTTCTTTTTTCCATGAATCAACAACAAGTTTTGCTATTTCATTTTGTTTCGCCTTCTCCGGAATGAAAACTAAAATTTGCCTTATATCATCCGTGGTTATTTTCGGTTGTACCTGCCCACTTAATCTCTGATACAGTTGATATATTCCGTATTTTGAATTTAAAAACGCAATTAAATAATTAAAGTTAATATTTTCTGATTTTTTTATTGAAATAAGGTTAGCGCTGATATTCCATTTTAAAAACCTGTCAGTAATCCTCGAAAACATCGCGATTGTACCTCTTTGTGAGACAACGATGTCACCATCTGCTACTTGATACTTTTTCATCTTTTGACTTAATTCATCGTCAATAAAAATACAATTTTCGCCACTAACAAACCAATCATTTAAATCCGCAACTCGTATAAGTGGAACACCTTTTTCCTGATAGTTTTCTTGTAAAATTGCTGATCCGAAAGGACCACAAGTTATATTTTTCACTATATTTCCTAAAAATTCTGCTTTTCTTTCCTTTAATCTTAAATTTGAAGCCAAATACTCCGGCTGATAATATTCAGCATCTAATCTTTTCGCACCCTCAAGTTGATATTTTTGGATTATTGAAAATACAACCATAAATTTATTTACCTATAAGCCGCGCTATCTTCTCAATCAAACCGCTAAAACTATCAACAATATCCTTATCTTCCTTTATAGAATGCTGCGCTAAATTCTCATTAGGAGAAGAAAAAATCTTATCAACGGCAGAAGTGATAAACGGAACTACTTCCGCCTTTGTTGGCTCCCCCGACTCTCTTTTTAATAAATCCCTATAAGCTTCCAGGGAAAGTGAAATACTTGACTTAAAAGCATATTCTTCTTCTAATTTTTTACTTTTTGTATATTGTTTTGTAGAAAAAGAAAGCCAAAAAATAAGCGGGATAGAAATCGATAATTTGACTAAAAATTCATAAGAAAGAACATTTTTTATATGGACAACCCAAACAATCCATCCGGCGATAACAAGTAATGCTATTATTGCGACTCCGATCATTTTTACCCAAAAACTGGCACTTTTTTCGTGCTCGGTTTTTCTGATTTTAAAAGCTTCAAACAATGTACCAGCCGCTGCCTTCTGAAGAAGATCAGAAATTTTTTCTGCCTGTTCATTATTTGTATTTAATAACTCCTCCGTTTTGATCTTTATATTATCTATTTCTTTTATTTTTTCTTCTGATTTTTGATAGAGTTGACCTATTAATTCCGATTTACTATTTGCCTCTGTTTCTTTTTGACTAATTCCGGCTATAGTTTGTTCTATATTAGCTTCCTTTAAAATTTTAAAAAGCCGATCAATCTCTGGTTTTTTGTTTTCTATGTCTTGTATAATCTCTTCCCATTTTTTTAATGCTTCTTTTCTATTCATATTTTTTATATTTTATTTAATAACTATATTTTCAAAACTTAATTTTCTCCTTTTCTTTAAACTTGAAAAACTCCTCCGCTATCTCGTTTAGATCGTGGTCAAGATATTTTTTGCCTTGCGGACTGAACAAAATCTGCCCGTCTTTATCTTTTTTGTAGACATAGTCGCCTGAATTATCTTTGCCTGATTTTTTAGAAACCGCCATAAAAATCGCATAATCAATCGGTGGTTTTTCTCTTTTGCCCCATTTTTGTAAAAATAAAATACTGGTTTTTGTTCCGGTATGCGGCTTAAAAGTATTTCCATGTAAACCGACCACCGCCAAAATCCGCGCTTTATTCAAAAGAAAATCGCGAACATATTCCATATTAGTATTATTCAAAACGCCCTGAGGCAAAACAATTGCCATTCTGCCGCCCGGCCGCATCAAATCAAGTGCTCGCTCAATAAATAAAATATGACGTTCCATTTTATTACGCAACTTTCCCTTGTCATTTTTAGCTAATTCATATTCTCGCAAAAGCGAAGTTTCGTGAATCTCTCCGGCAAACGGCGGATTGCTCAATAAAACATCAAAATCAAAATATTTGAAATTGTCAGAATTAAATTTATCCTTATCATAATCTTCAAATTTGTGCAGCTGCTTGCGTAATTCAGCCCGCGCGTTCTCTTTTTCTCCATCATCGCCCTGCCATTCTTTCGGATTCAAGGAGTTTAATTTTAGAATATGTGATTTTCCGTCGCCGGCGATAAGCATCATGGCCCGTGCGATTTTTACTGGCTTATCGTCAAAATCAATACCATAGATATATTTTCGCGCGTATTCGGTTTTTATCTGCTTATCCGCATTTTTTAAATTGTTATTCCAAACATAGCGCATCGCATGAATCAAAAATCCCCCCGAACCGCAAGCCGGATCTACTATATATTCATTATCTTTTGGATTTAACATTTTTACCGCCATATCAATGGCATGGCGCGGGGTAAAATATTGTCCTTTTTTGCCTTTTGCCACATCGGGCAAAAGATATTCAAATGCCGCATCTATAACCTCTAAGTCTGAATCTAATAATTTAATTTTTTCCAATTCGCCAATACAAACATTTAAATGATTCGGTGATAGCTCTATTTTGTCATGCGAAGAAAAAATTCCAGGCCACTCTTGCGCCGCTCCCTGAAATAATTTATTTATTGTATCAAAAGTTATTTTTGCGTCTCCTGATTGCCTGAACCAAACTTCACCACCTCTTTTTCTTGCTTCTTTTTCGTCATAAAGTTTAGCGTAAATCAATTTAAAAATCTCCGTGAAAGAATCAACGCCTGCGCCCGCTAAAACCAATTCTTCTAATATTTTTAAAATTTTAACTAAATCGTAGCTTTTTTGAAGATTATCAAGCGTAAGTTTCTCAGATAAAACATCTTCTATGGTTTGATTGATTCTTGGGATCTCGCGCAAAGTTTGAAATTCGCGAGGATAAGGTCGGTAAAGCACTACTTTTTCTACGCCATTTGACCAAACCCCAATCGGCGCTCCCTCGGAGTTTATATATGTTTTTAATTGATCTAAACCCTTTTTTTCAGAAGGATTTTTTGTTTCAATAATTAAAAGCGGTGTTTCCTTATCCTTACGATAAACAATAATGTCAGCTGCTTTAGCTTGTATCTCATGGCCAAAACGAATATCTTTTTCTATATCTATTCTATCCATCGGATAACCATAATTTTTATTCAGTTTATAAATCCATAGCTGACGAATTACTTCTTCGGGTCTGGATAAATTTTTTTCTTCATTTAAAACTAAAATATCCTTTTCCCTTTTTAAACACTTCAAATAAAACTTACCCTTTTCTTTTTCAAAAATATCTAAAACTTGTTCGGCTTTTATGCCGTCAAATTCTTTCAATCCGTACTGGACCGAAGGATCTTTCAATATTTTATTCACTATTTGACTCGTTATCTTTTCGTTATTCATATTATTTTATTTGACTTAAATTTAAAATGACTTTTCCTTCAAAAATCATTTCCTCGTAAATGGGTATATTATTATAAGCTGGATTTTCCGGTCGTAAATAAGCGCGTCCATCTGTTTCCGCAATAAATCTTTTAATTGTCGTACCATCATCGCAACGAGCCACCACTATATCGCCTGATTTAAACTCGCAGGTTTTTTTTACCAATAATTTATCCCCGTCATTTATTCCAGCGTTAATCATTGAATCACCGCTAACCTTGACCGCGAAAAAATCTTCTTTACCTTGCATAATCTTTTCATTCTCTATCACCTCTCCCTTCAGAGTTACCCAATCCGTCAACCTATCTAACGGTTCAATAAACGGACCAGCCGAACTTATTCCGGAAACTGAAATTAAAGAATTTCTATTCAAAACTTTGAATCCCAAAGGCAAAATTTCTATTGCCCGAGCCTTTCCTTCATCACGCCTAATATATCCTTTTTTCTCCAATGCCTTCAAAAAATTTAAAACAGATTGATTTGATATAACATCCATCTCTTCTTTTAAATCTGCCAAACTAGGAGGGAAGCCCGATAATTCAATATTTTCATATATAATTTCAAGGACTTTTTTTTGTTTAGGAGTCAAAATTTTACTCATATTATTATTATAGCGACCAAAAATAGACCTGTCAATAAAAATAAAATGGCTTAAATAAGCCACTATCTAAAAGTTATCCACAGACATATATCAAGAGAAGAATACTATTCTGAAATTTTATCCCTTTTCTCTCTGTGCTCTTTTTTTCTTGGTTATCCCAATTTTAATTTTCTCCCCCTCCAAATTTATTTCCTTTTCTAAATCAAATTTTTCCTTGCCCTTTAATTCTTCAAAACTCTTAGCATTTGTTTCTTTTTTTATAAAATCATCTTGCTTTTCCATTAAATTCTTAAATCGTAAATCATAAATCGTAAATCGTACGTCAATTTTGTCACTCGGTATAAATCCCGCTTCTTTGCGCATTTGCTGGATTTGGCGCGCAATTTCCCGCGCCCAACCCTCTTCTTTTAGTTCTTCTGTAATTTCTAAATCTAATTCAATTTCATCTTTAATATTTTTATCAAAAATTACATTTTTAACATTCAACTCGTCTTTTATCAATTCCAACAATTCTTTATCCCTTAAATCATAAATCTTAAATCGTAATTCGTTGAGCGGTTGGCGTATTTTAATTTTTTTCTCCATCCGCAAGGCCAGCGCTTTCGCCACAATTTCCCGCGCTTGCTTCATTTGCTCTTCTAATTCTTTATTTATCAATTTTCCATCTGCCTTCGGATAATCGCACAAATGCACTGATTCGCATTTAGCCGTAGTCCGTAGTCCGTAGTCCGTAGTCAACTTTAAATAAATTTCCTCGCTAATAAACGGCGCGAATGGCGCGATTAATTTCGATAGCTCCATCAATATCAAATGCAAAGTTTGCGTTGCTTCTTCTTTTTCCCTGCCCTCCGTAGCTTTAGCGAAGGAGGGTTTCATAATTTTTTGGAATCTTTCCCGCGAGCGCCGGATATGCCAATTTGATAAATCGTCAACAAAATTTTCTATTTTCCGCGCCGCAGAAACAACATCATATTTTTCCAGGCAATCAATAACTTCAACAGCCAAAGAATTAAAAACAGAAATAATCCATTTATCCAAAATATTTTCGGATTTAGTACTAGTTGCTTCAAAATCTTTTTCTGCGTAGGTTTTGAAAAAAACCAGTGAATTATACAATGTTCCGAAAACGCGGCGGTTTTTGTCCTGAACATCTTTAATGTCAAATTTTTTAGGGTCCCCGGCGGAATTAACCGTATATAAATACCACCTTACTGTATCCGCGCCGAATTTCTCGCACATTTCCCACGGGCTAACAACATTCCCCTTAGACTTGGACATTTTTTTACCTTTAGCGTCCAAAACATGGCCAAGACAAATAACGTTTTTATAAGGCGCGCCGTCTTTTGCCACTCCGCATTCTTCCATTAAAGTTCCAATAGCCAGAAGCGTATAAAACCAGCCCCGCGTTTGGTCTATTGCCTCAGAAATATAATCAGCTGGATAATGATTTTTTAATTCCATATCGCTATTTTCTTTTTCCGGATATCCCCACTGGGCAAAAGGCATAGCGCCAGAATCAAACCACACATCAATAACATCTTTCTCGCGCGCCATTTCTCCCCCGCAAGCGCACTTCAATTTTATTTCATCAATAAATGGCCGGTGCAAATCTTCCAAGCTTGCTTGTCCGCCTTGGGCGGATAACTTTTCTAGTTCCTTTTTACTGCCAATACAAGTTTGTTTTCCGCACTTTTCGCAAGTCCAAATCGGCAGGGGAGTTCCCCAATATCTTTCGCGGGAAAGCGCCCAATCTTTGGCCTCGCGGATAAATTCTCCAAACCTGCCGTCTTTAATATATAAAGGTTCCCAATTTATTTTTTGGTTATTTCTAACTAATTTCTCCCGCAAATCAGACATTTTAATAAACCAGGACTCTTTGGCAAAATAAAGCAGAGGGCTGTCGCACCGCCAGCAAAAAGGATAATCATGTTCATAAGATTCTTCTTTAAAAAGCAAGTTCCGGCTTTTCAAATTTTCGACAATATCTTTATCCGCGTCTTTAATGAATTTCCCTTCGCCTGGAATATCAAATCCGCTCATTACAATTCCATCTTGGTCAACAGTATGAATTACAGACAAATTTTCTTTTTCGCCAACCCGTAAATCATCTTCGCCATAAGCCGGCGCCAAATGGACAATTCCTGTTCCGTCTTGCGTTGAAACAAAATCCCCAGCCACAACCCGCAAATCGGTTTCTTTTTGATTTGGATTTTTAAATAACGGCTCATATTTTACGTCGATAAATTCTTTTCCTTCTTTTGCCTTTGAAGGAATAGACAAAGAGACATCATAACATGAACCCTTAGATAAAAAATTTCCTTCTAAGTTCTCTGCTACCCAAATTCTTTCTCGAGCACCAGAATTATCGGGCGCCATTATTAATTCTTTATATTTAATATTGGGATTAACTGCCAGCCCCACATTCGCCGGAAGCGTCCAAGGCGTCGTCGTCCAAACTAAAAAATACGTATTCTCTAAATTCCTCCCCTCCTCAGTCGAGGAGGGGTCGGGGGAGGTGCTGTCA
>Ga0208373_1001768_pt1 | contig 26891 bp, 37 predicted proteins | sample RifOxyC2_FD_184036 | JGI IMG/M metagenome (GOLD analysis project Ga0208373, IMG submission 184036) | Soil microbial communities from Rifle, Colorado - Rifle Oxygen_injection C2 (SPAdes) | ecosystem: Environmental > Terrestrial > Deep subsurface > Rock core/Sediment | place: Rifle, Colorado... | reverse complement strand
CAATTAATACTACTGCTTTATTAACGAGTTCGGACTGCGACGGACGAATCCACGCAGGGTTTATTTCGTATGTTTTTTTCATAATTTGCCTCATAAATCGACATATTTAAATAATTGTGGTATTGTAAGATACCATGAAATTAGAGGAATTGAAAGAGCTAGGATTAAGCGAAGGACAAATAAAAGTCTATGAAGCAGTTTTGGAACTAGGAATATCCTCCTTAAACAAAATACAAGAAAAGACAGGAATAGAAAGAAGAAACATCTATGATATCTTAAACAAATTAATAGAAAAAGGTCTTATATCCTATACCTTGGAAAAAGGAAAAAGAACTTATCAATGTACACATCCAAACAAATTACTGGAGGAAATAAAAAAGAAAGAACAAAGCCTAAAAGAGCTTGAAAAGAAAATTCCAGACATAAAAGATTTATTTAATCTAAATAAACCTGAGATAAAAGCAGAGGTCTACAGAGGGAATGAAGCAATAAAATCACTTTTTGATGAGATATTAGAGCAAAAAGAGTCATTCTGGATGGGAGGAAACAGCTTTGAAGAGTATAAAGCTGTTCCCGAAAATCTTCAAGTCTGGTTCAACCACTGGATGAAAAGAAGAGTTGAAAATAAGCATATTATGAATGACCTTGTCAGCTATGGCACACAATTAGAGGGTTTAGAACCTAGCAAGACAAACAAACATAAAAAAGAATACTATAGATATTGCCAATTGCCAAAGGACATTAATGTCCCAATGGTAATAATAATTTTTGGAAATAAAGTCGCCCAGATACTTTGGGGACAACAGTCATTTGCTTTTATCTTAGAATCTCAAAAAATAAGAGAAAGTTTTATGAAATACTTTAATCACTTCTGGAAAGAACCATAATCTTTAAATCAGTCACAACTTCCAAGGAAATAAAATCCGGAAGCTTTAATGTTGAATTTGTTTAATTAACTTTAATATAAACCTGAATGTTCCTTTTTTGCAATATTTTCCAACAAAAAGAAAGTATCTTCCTCATTCATTTCAGGTTTCCTTTCTTTCAATACATTTCTCTGTCCATTTACCCATTGCTCTAATCTAACTCCGTCCAGGCTTCCAAAGGGTCTTCTATCAACATATATCCTCTGCTCACTTCCTTCTCTAAAATCTCTGGGAATTCCCGCATATTCTCTTTTATTTGCATCAAACCAAATTAATCCTCTTTCATGAGGTTTAGGTATAGGTTTATTATAAAAGTCTTGGTAAATCCCAACTCCGATACCTGCTCCCATAAATATCGCTAACACTGATGCCGATAATCCTGAAGCTTTCAAAATTATCCTAGTTCCCTCATTCATTTTTCTTCCTCCCAAAATCCCTTTGCAATAGGTTTGTTTGTAGCAGAATTCCATGCTCCTTCCAAATCAGAAATATTAGCAAGATTTTCCAAAGGATTTCCTTTAGGAACATTAGATAAATCAATATTCCGCCATCCCTTATCAACAGAACTCCTAGAGGTATGTGGCTTTTGACTAAGGTAAACATCTTCGATAAGTCCATTACTCAATAAATATAAATTTCGGTTATTTTTATCATAAATTATAATTCTCTTTCTATGCGTGTTCGTGCATAAATGAAATGTGTCTCTCCTCACTGAATAATTTTTATAAACTCCTTCCCCTATAGACTCTCTATACTGGACTAAGTCATCAATATAATTCACACAGCCTCTTAATGCTCCAAGACTTAAAGCAGTCAAAATAGCAGTTAGCACCGCTACCTTAATTCCAAAAATATATCTCTTAGAAGTGTCACTAATTTCTTCTTTCTTTTCAGACTGTTTTTGTTCTTCATTTTCCATAAAAATCCCCTAAAAGATAGGTATATAAATATAAGTTGTCACATCTTATGACTACTAAACACAATAAAACCAACAAATGGAATATCATGAACTAATAAAACTTGGATTTAACAAAAACGAGGCAATAGTATATCTCTCTTTGATAAAATTCAAGAAAGCAGATGCTCTGCAAATAATAAAAGACACTAAATTCCACAAAAACATAGTCTATGATAACTTGGAAAAGCTAATTGATAAGGGATTAGTAACATTTGTAATGGAAAATAGCAAAAAATCATTCCAACTTGCCCCTTCCAATATGCTTATCCAATTTTTCGAAGAACAAGAAGAAGAAATAAAAGAAAAGAAGGAAAAAGCAATAGAATTCTCAAAAGAAATAGACAAACTAACAAAAAAAGCAAAGATAATGCAAGAAGCACAAGTCTACAGAGGAATAAAAGGAATGAAGGCCTACTTCAATCAAACCTTAGAGGGAGAAGATATCTTCGCATTTGGTGCTCCCCAATCATCTGTAGATATTATGGGTGAACTATTCTGGCAAAACTATGAAACTAAGAGAGCAAAGCAGAAAATTCACGCAAAATTAATCTTTAATCCCTCTCTGAGAGAATATGGAAAAACTCTAAATAAAAAGACAACCGAGATAAGATATTTCAATCAAGCCTTTGAACCACTAACAGAAACACAAATACAAGGAAATAACGTTGCAATAATGGTTTGGACTGATGAACCTTTTCTCTTCCTAATAAAAAGTAAAGAAGTCGCAAATTCGTACAGAAAATTCTTTGAAAATATGTGGAAACAAGCAAAATCCTAAATACCCAATCAAAATCCAAATTCCAAGTACAAAACAATTAATTTTAAATAAACCCTTAGTCTATTATTCGGATGGAAAAGTTAAAACTTGAGCAAGTTGATAAAGACGAATGGACGTTTGTTTGGCCAAAAATTTCCAATAGAGCAACAGATTTATTCTTTGAAGCTTTGGACTATGCAGAAGAAGGAAATTTACCCAAAGCAAAGCAATTGCTGGCTAAAGCCATTGAGTTATACCCACAGCATATAGACGCAATTCACCACTTATCTTTGATGTCCAATGAATCAAAGGAATTAAATGAAAAAGCGGTGAATATAGGGTTGTCTGTATTCCCAAAAGGATTTAATGAAAAAAGCAAATTAGAATGGGGCTGGACTGAAAATAGGCCTTTTTTAAGGGCATATCATCACAAAGGATTGATTGCATTAAAAGAGAAGAAGACAAAAGAAGCAATAAAGATATTTAATCAGATTATAACTTGGAATCCAAATGACAATCAAGGTGCAAGAGACATTCTAGCAGATATTTACGTCAATAATGCACTTTGGGATGAGATAATAACTCTCATAGGTAAATATCAAGAAGACTGCGATCCTTCAATGAATTTTGGATTTGCATTAGCTTTATATAAAAAGGAAGAGAAAGAAAAAGCAACAAAAGAATTAAAGACAGCAATAAAGTATTTTCCATTATGTGGAAAAATATTATTGGAAGATAATCCGAAAAAACCAAAATCTGAAATGCCTGGATACATAACTTACGGGGGCCCAGATCAAGCTTATGAATTCTGGAAAGAGCAAAAAGATGCGTGGAAAGAAAAAGAAGTCAAAGACTGGCTTAATTCAGTAATAAATTGAATAATTCTATGGATTGCAATCGAAAATAGTTTTCTGAGAAAGAGATTTTACCTTGCTGACTACTTCTTTTTTATGATATTGCAGCCATTTATAATACATATCATTTTTATCTTCAATCTCTCTGGAAGTTACGAACCCAATGAATCTTTTCAAATAATCTAAATTCATCTTGAAAGGCATTCTTCCCCTTAACCCAAGAACATTTATTATCTCCACGTCACTTGCTCCTTCGTCCCTCATTTTTCTTGTTATCTTCATTATTGTGTTTTGATTATACTTTGACTCGCGATATAAATCAACAACCCCCTTTATCTCGCAACCCTGTCCTGAATGCTTTATTAAATTGCACATCTGGCACACCACTTGCAAGTTATCATAATCATTATTTTCAGGATTTCCATTAATATGGTCAACAATTTGATATTTTTCAGATTTATATCCGCAGTAAACACATGTAAAATTATCTCTTTCCAAAATTATGCTTCTTAATTCATTCCATTCAATACCTTTAAGTTTATCTGTCTGATAAGAATTTCTCCAGTTATCAGGGTCTGTATATGACAGATAAAGTTGCTTAATAATAACCATTATTTAATATCAACAAAAAGCTTTCCTTCCTTTTGTGATATAAATATTCCTTCGTCTTTAAGGTGTTTCTTTAAATGCGAAGATGTTCTGAATTGCTCCTGATTCTTTTCAATAAACGCCCTGATTGTCTTATTATCGTATGATTTTTTCAAAAAATTAAACAAAACAACTACATCAGACCAATGTCTTTGGATAAGATTGTTATTGCTTACAAATTCAAATGTCCTATTTTTATCTATTTGTGCAAGCCTCTCCAATAAAACGACATCTTTGTCGATATGATCTTTGTCGAATAACTTTCTTATGAAGTCAAAATCGCTCACTTGGGAAACAAGATAAGACAACTGCGTTTTATCATATCTCGCACTAACGTGCCTATTGAGTAGTTTTTTTGCCATTTCACCATTCTTGAAATTGTTCTTTCTGAATAAATCAACTACGGAACTTAATCTACCAGTCATTTCATAATCTTCCTTAACTGCATTTCCAAACTGATCAAATTGTTTTATAATTACATCGAAGTCTTTTTCATATACTGCAACAGAAAAAAGTAGAGTTGTATCTTTTATGAGATTTGCAACACTTTTGATTAATTTTGATTTTTTATCTATAAACTCATATAGTAAGGTCTTATTATCATCATCCACATAATCTTTTATCTCTGAAGAATTTGAGCTGTTCAAATTAAGAAGAAACTCTAGATAGTCCTTCTTTGAAAAATTCTTTTTTATTTTGTCTTTATATAGAACAAACAAATCAGCATTATTTATTATTTCATCGCTTAATGTGTCTCTTTTTATTACCTCCTCGACTCTTTTTTCTTCAAGTGCTTTTTTAACAATAATCTCTTTTAAATGATCTGACAAATCCAATAATCCCGCATCATAATCATCATTTTGCAATTGCTCATAATTGTTATTATAATCATCACTTTCATATATCTCGTCAAGAAGAGAGTCATAATTCTTGTCAATATAGTCATTTAGCTCTAAGAGATTATTAAAAGATAAATCTGGCGATAATGCTTCTGCCTTTTCAACTTTATCTTGTGAAAATACCTTCTTGAACGATTTAATAAAATCGGAGTGATTTGTTTTCTTCCTGATATTGTGCCTCATAATCCATTCAGAGTTGTCCTTTAACTTTGACAAAATTAATTCAATAAGTTCATCTCTGCTCATTTTCTTAAGACTATTTACAAATCCATCTGAATCGCTGAACTCACCATTTTTATACGTCAAATAAAGTGCAACAGCATGTTTGCAATTTGACCCATAAGGACAAGAGCAGTCCCCTTCCAACGTATCTAAATTAACTTCAGTTTTGTATAGATCTGAACCTTCAACTTTTCCAAAAATAATATTATCAATTTTTATGCAATATTTTACAGAATCTAAATATCCCTCTCCCCTTTCAATCACGCTTTCGGAATAAACTCTTTTTAGTTCGACCATATCAAATCCTATAAATTCAGGATTTAATTATTTATCCTTTTAAGATTCTAAGAATTCAATAAGGCGACTTAACTGCTAAGCCCGGAATTTTACTAAAATCCTTAATATTTTTTGTGAATAATTCTGTTTTATTTACCAGAGCAGTGGCAGCAATTATAGCATCTGGCAAATCCACATTATGTAAACGACACAAATCTCCAGCACATAATGCAATAGAATTATCTACTTTTATCTTTGTAAAACTACTTAACATCTTTAATACTTTAATTCTAACCTCTCCATCGTTACAGCTCCTTCCTGTAATTAACTCTGTTTCAGTTATCGCTGAAAATAATATCTCTGTTCTTTTATCTACTGGAATTGACTGAAAAAAAGAAATAGAGGGTTGATAATTGCGCAAATAATCTACAAATATCGCTGAATCAATGACTACCAATTTAGTTTTTTCGCCCTCCCTTTCCATTGTGCCCTAATTCTATTTTGATATTGTGCCCCTGTCTCCCTAACATCTTTCCAGATGCCTGCAGCTGCCAAAACTGGGTCTTCATCCATCTTTGTAAGAATAACCCTATTATTCTCTACAGAAAACATAATTTCATCTCCCTCTTTTATCCCTGTAACCTTCCGCACATCTCTAGGTAAAGTAATCTGACAATTTCTTGTAATTCTCGATATTCCCATTTTTGTAACCTATTATTAGTTAATTAATCTAGTAATTATTACTATTTAAATCTTGTTATTTTATAATGCATAAAAACATTTATCTAAATAGAAAGATTTATTATAATCTGATACTGATAAAAAATATGAAAGAATATGTAAAAATTCGTAGAGTGGGAAATTCATTAGGATTTACCGTACCTGCTGAAATAGTAAAATCTGAGAATATTAAAGAAAATAAACTAATTGAATTTTCAGTAAAAAATTTTGGTAATTCCAGAAAAATTATTAAGTTAATTCTTTAGCTTAGCATAATTTATTAACCTGCATTTATCCCTAATTACAATAAAACCTCCATGCCCGAAATAACACCTAAACAAAAACAAGAACTTCAAGAACTAGTTTCTCTACTTGGAAGCATAAAAGGAATGCACACCGAGCTTGTAACTGTCCTTATTCCAGCAGGAACAAATATTTATCAGGTTTCAAATCAACTTTCTGCAGAAGCAAGCACTGCAGCAAACATCAAATCAAAGCAAACGAGAACATCAGTTGTCACCGCATTGGAAATGATAATAAGAGAATTGAAGGAATACAGACAAACTCCTCCAAATGGCTTGGCATTGTTCTGTGGAAATGTCTCAGAGAAAGAAGGCGGACAAGACATTCAGATATGGGCCTATCAACCTCCAAAGCCATTAAACGTAAGAATATACCGATGTGACAAAGTCTTCGTCATAGAACCTCTAAAAGAAATGCTAGAAGTCGATGAAGTCTTTGGTTTATTAGTAATAGACAGACAGGCAGCAACAATTGGACTATTGGAAGGCAAACAAATTAAAGTAATTAGAACATTCACCTCTGGAGTCCCTGGAAAAGTCCGGGCTGGCGGTCAATGTCTTTCTCCAGATACGCTTATAATGAAAGATAATGGTGAAATAATAAAAATAAAAGATTCGCACAACCCACTTCTAATAGTTTCAGAAAACTTTAATATAGAAAAGACGGAAGAAACTCCAGTTATAGCTAAATGGGAAAATGATAAAGAATTATTTAAAATAACTACAAAATATCCTAAACTTCAAATTAAAGCTTCGAAAGACCACTCCTTTTTCGTAAGAACTGAAAATGGAATTGAAGAGAAACCTCTTTCTGAAATAAAAATTGGTGATTACTTAATAATGCCTGAAAAGATAAACCTTACTATGATAAAAGAACAAGAAATTAATTTTACCCCAATTATCCAACAAGCGTGGAATATGAAAAAAATTAATATTCCAAAAACCTTAGACAATACCTTTGCCAAGATATTAGGATATTATTTAGGAGATGGAAATTATGAAATTGATAGAATCTCATTCTCTGAACAAAGAGAAGAGCTAGCAAAAAATTATAAAAATTTAATAGATAACTATTTCGGTGTAAATGCAGTCGTACGATTTAGAGAAAATAAAGGATATTACCAAATTCGAGTTGGAAGTAGAATATTGTCACAATTATTTAGATCAATATTTCAAAAAGATGATAAAACTTTAAACGAAGAAATACCATCAATCATACTAAAATCTCCTGACAATGTTTTAGCTTCATTTATAAAAGGATTTTTTGACGCTGAAGGATATATCTCTTCAAATAGAGTAGGTTTGGGCATAAATAATGAGAAAATTATCAAACAATTACAATTATTACTATTAAGATTCGGGATTGTATCTTCAGTCTTAGAATACAATAATAGAAGAAATCCATACTCGAAGAAACCAAGATTTACTATTGTTATTGATGACGGAAAAAGTTTATCAATATTTAAAGAAAGAATAGGTTTTTCAGCACACGATAAATCACAAAAATTAGATTTGGCTCTAAAAAATAGAAGTAAAAGATCTAATGTACGACAATTGGTAGTAAATGGAAAAGAAGTTGCAAGAATATTAAGAAATTCTGGATTAACAACTCACCAATTTAAATGTCCAAGTTTCTTCGTTAATGAAAGACAACTAAGCAAAGAAATTTTCAAAAGCAAGATCTTAGATAAAATCGAAAATGAAGAATTAAAAAGACGTTTAGAATTATTCTATTTGTCTAATTTAAACATAGCTAAAATTTCAAAAATAGAATCTGTTGGAACGCAAAAAACAGTCGACATTGAAACAAAAAATCACAATTTTGTAGCAAACGGATTAGTAGTTCACAATTCAGCAGCACGTTATTCAAGAGTTACAGAAGGCTTAGCAAAAGAATTCTTCAGAAGAGTTGCAGAAGGAATGAAAGAAATATTCTTTGACATGCCAAAACTCAAAGGCATCCTAATTGGAGGACCAATTCCAACAAAAGAAGACTTCATAGACGAAGGAGACCTTGTAACAAAACTAAAAGAAAAAATAATTGCAGTTAAAGATGTCGGATACACCGACGAACACGGCCTAGAACTTCTAGTAGAACAATCCTGGGAAGACATCGCCCAGCAGGAATTAATAAAAGAAAAAAAGATTCTAACCACCTTCTTTGATGCTCTAGGAAAGAAAAGAGAAAAAACAACCTATGGCTATGAAAAAACAAAAGCTGCCTTAGAAAGAGGCGCTGTAGAGTTGCTTCTAATTTCAGACAAACTTCCAAAAGAACAAATTAAAATGCTTGAAGCCCTCGCCCTATTATCTGGAACAGAAGTTGTCATAATCGGCACAGAAAACCAAGACGGCGACCAATTCCTTAACCTAACAAAAGGCGCAGGCGCCATTCTCAGATTCCAGATTGACTTTGATTAATAAATTATTATCCCTTCTCAATAGTCATCACTTTCCATAATCATCTTTCCAGAACAATAAACCATATAAAGCGCTTCCATATAAATAAACTATGGAAAAGAAGAAAAAAGAGGACTTATTAAATGAAGCAAAATCATTGATAGAAGCAAACAAAAAAGAGATAATCCAAAGTACTGCACCTGGAGAAAAAGTAGTTAGAATACATTTTAATGTAATTTCAGAAATTTCTACATCATTATCTGAAGGACTATTAGACAATCCAGAAGACACTCTAAGTATAATGGAATCTGCCCTCGATGAATCTAATTTATTAGGAAAAGGAGCAAGAATAAGAATAATCGACCTTCCAAAAACTTCCTATTTGAGAGTAAGAGAAATAAGAGCAAAACACTTAGATAAAATGATTTGGATTGAAGGAATTGTTCGTCAAGCATCTGAAGTTCGTCCTCAGGTAGTAAACGCCAGATTCGAATGCCCAAACTGCGGAGCAGTCCTATCAGTTCTACAAATAGATAACAAATTCAGAGAACCCACTCGCTGTACATGTGGTTGGAAATCATCATTCAGAATTATTTCTAAAGAAATGGTTGACGTTCAAAGAATAGTAATTGAAGAATCTCCAGATACCTTAGAAGGAGGAGAACAGCCAAGAAGAATAAACGTTTTCCTTCAAGAAGACCTAGTAGACCCTAAAATGGAAGAAAGAACAACTCCTGGAAGTAGAGTAAAAATAATCGGAATTCTAAAAGAAATCGCAGTCCCATTAAAAACAGGAATTTCAACAAGATACGACATTGCAATTCAAGCAAATAATACTATCCCTATGGAAGAATCATTCGAAGAGCTTAATATCTCAGAAGAAGACGTAAAGCAAATTCTAGAATTAGCGGCAGACCCAAATTTATTCAAAAAACTTTCAAGCTCCATTTCACCTTCAGTATATGGTTTTCAAACAATCAAAGAAGCAATCTTATTACAATTATTTGGTGGAATAAAAAAAGTAAAATCTGATGGGGGGAAAACAAGAGGAGACATTCACGTATTATTAGTTGGAGATCCCGGAGTAGCTAAATCTGTAATGCTCAAATTCGCCTCTACCATAGCTCCAAAAGGAAGATATGTTTCTGGAAAAGCCGCATCCGCTGCAGGACTAACTGCAGCTGTTGTTAAAGATGAATTCCTCAAAGGATGGTCCTTAGAAGCAGGAGCAATGGTTCTCTCCAATAAAGGAATGGTTTGCATTGACGAAATTGAAAAAATGGATGAATACGACAGAAGTGCCATGCATGAAGCACTTGAACAGCAAACAGTAACCGTTTCAAAAGCAAATATTCAGGCGACACTAAGAGCAGAAACAACAGTCCTAGCAGCAGGAAACCCTAAGTTCGGAAGATTTGATCCCCACACTCCAATTACTCAACAAATAGACATCACTCCTGCTCTTTTGTCCAGATTCGACGTCATCTTTGTAATAAGGGACCTTCCAAATCAAATCCAGGACGAAGCAATTGCTTCTCATGTATTAGAGGAACATCAACAAGAAGTAGTCCGAGATGTTATAGACCAAAAACTAGTAAGAAAATACGTTGCCTATGCAAAACAAAAATTCAAACCAAAACTTTCAGATGAAGCAGCAGATGAAATAAAACAATTCTATCTTAAAATAAGAAATCAATCAACAAGAACAGACTCGGAGACAAAACCAATTCCCATAACAGCAAGACAACTGGAAGGAATAATTAGATTAGCAGAAGCACATGCAAAAATCCGTCTATCCGATGAAGTGAAAAGAGAAGACGCAAAGAAAGCAATAGAATTACTAAAAACATCAATGCAGCAAGTTGGTTACGACGAAGAAACCAAATCCTTTGACATAGATAAAATGACATCTGGAATTTCATCATCAAAGAGAGGAAAAATAATCCTCCTAAGGGGAATTCTTTCCCAATTGGAAACCCGCCTAGGCAAATTACTTCCAGAAGAAGAAGTAGTAAAAGCAGTAGAAGGCAAACTCTCAGACATAGAATTGGAAGAAGCTCTTTCCCAGTTAGCAAAATCTGGAGACATTTTCCGTCCAAGAAAAGGATTTATCCAGAGAATTTGAATAAATCTGGTTAATTCGCTTCGGGAAACTCTAATAAGAAAGACTTCAATACAATTTAATTATCTCCCAATATTAAAGATTTTTTAAGTAAAAATCTTAAACAGATGATATGAGATTTTGTCTCCCTAAATCTACTTATACTTTATATACTCTAAGCTAATATAATGGATATTTTATATACTAAAAATCATAATATCAAACAACACAAAACTTTATAATAGATAATTAAACATATAATAGGATAACAAAAAGATGGAACTAAAATCAGAATTCAAAAGAAACACAGCCTACAAGCTAAAAATAGGAGACATAGCTGCAGGAAAACCAATTGTGGATGCCGACAAACTAAAATTCCTAGAACTTGGAGACAAACAGGTAGTAAGAGTAAACATAATTGCAAACATAATAGACAAATACATCCAAGAGGGAGAGAAGAAGTTCGGCTCCTTAACAATAGATGATGGTTCAGGTCAAATAAAAATAAAATCATTCGGAGAAGACGTTGATAAGTTCAATCAATTCACCCAGGGAGACACAATCCTCATAATCGGCCTTCTAAGACAATGGAATAATGAAATTTATATCACCTCTGAAATTCTAAAAAAGAAAGGCTCTGAATTCCTTATGGTAAGAAAACTTGAAATTGAATCAGAACAGCCAAAAACCCATGACAAATCCCAACTTCTATTGCTTAAAGACAAAATCCTAGAAATGACAAAGGCAGAAGACTCAACAGGAGGAGTAGATGTAGAAAAAATAATCCTCACATTAAAAGAAGCCCCTACTCTAATCAATTCAGAAATAAAGAAACTCCTAGAAGACGGAATGGTCTATGAACCTCGACCGGGCAAACTGAGATATTTAGGTTAATTAAGATTTAGATTCTTAAAACATAAATCTTTATAAATAATGCTTACTTTGATACTGAATGAGCAATAATTATGATACCTCTGAAAGAAGGGAGCAACACAAAAGGTTTATGGAGTCCGTTTTTCAACAATCTGATGAAGCACTAAGTTCAGATCCATTATCAATGGTTGGTGAAGGATGGTGGCCTCCACCAAGAGAATACCTTGCCAAGCAAGAAGAACCTTTAACTAAAAATTAGTATTCAAAATCTTACTTCAACTTTCTAAGTGCAAGAACAATAGCTGCAATAATCAACAAAGCAAATATAATAATTACCATCAACTTATCATCAAAGTTCTTCACGGCCGCTTCTATAACTAATACTGCACCAGATGGTAGAGTAGATATCTGAACCAACAGAGGTGAAACATATAATCCAGCAACAATTAATATAAATCCAATCAACGCAAATATGAAAAACGTGCTCTTATTATACTTAGCAAGGGCATCATCCCAATTTTTACTGCACATATCGCACTCCTTAAAACTTAGAGTACATCCATTAGAATCATAATTGTAAACAGGCATTCCTCTCTCAGAATAACAACTGTCAGATTGCTCCTGCAAAGCCTGATTATAACTGCAATTAGTGCCTACATCTATTCCTAATTTAGTAGGATAAGGCTGATTACTCGTCTTGCAAAAATCATTATAATCTGGAGCCTCATAAACATAACTAACAACAAGGTTAAACAATATACTTACCATTATTGCAATGAACACTCCAAGAATAATCGTCAAAGCGAAATTCCTTCCCTGTAGCTTCTCGTTTCTTAATCCTTCAACCATCTTATTCATTAGATAAACATCTTTATAAACCTTTTAATTTTACCCTAGCTATGGAGTCATATGAAAAGATGCTTGATGAAGCCTACAAGAAGGTAAAGGTAGTTCAAACTGGAACAGAAAGATTCGAAATTCCAAAAGTCTCAGGTTTAGTAGAAGGAAAGAACACGATTATAACAAATATAACTCAAATTGCCTCCTATGTAAGAAGACCAATAGAACAAATATCAAAATACCTTCAAAATCAGCTTGCAGCCTCAGGAAAAATAGAAAACGACAGACTTGTCCTAAACACCAAGCTCAATTCTCAAAAAGTAAATGAAAAAGTCCAAGCCTATGCCAAGGAATTCGTTCTCTGCCATGAATGTGGTAAACCAGACACAGAAATCATCTCCGAAAAAGGAATTAAATTCAAACATTGTTTGGCTTGTGGTGCAAAAAGTCCAGTTAGAAACTTATAAAATATGAAAAAATCAGGAAATACAAAATTCTGTCCAAAATGTAAATCGACAGATGTAGAAATTAAATTAGATGCAACAAATGCGATTGGAACTCCTCAATATATACAATGTAATAAATGTAAGTTCTGGTCAATAGATTTTCCAACAATAAGTAAAAACAAACTAACTAAATTAAAGAAAAAGAACAAATAACTTTATAACTCCCTTTTTCTACTCTTGAAAATGCACTCAATAAAAATTCACAGATCATACAGGAGCGTAATAGCCATATGCGACCTAGACTTGTTAGGAAAAAGATTCGAAGAAGGAATAAGACAGTTAGATATAAGAGAAAACTTCTACAAAGACAAGGAAATCTCAACCGAAGATCTTATCAAACTGATGCAAAGACAGCAAAAGGAAGACGCCTCATTCAACATCGCTGGACCAAAATCAGTTCAAGCAGCAATAGACTCAGGCATAGTCAGCGAAGATGCCATAGGCAAAGTAGATAATGTTCCCTTCGCCCTAACATTAGTATAACTGCCAATAAACCATTTAATTAACTTATACACCTCCTATCTAATTCTTATTCGATATATGCTCACCATACATCAGATAATATAATGTAATTATCTCTAAATGAATATTATAATCGGACACCAGATAATATAATTTAAACAGCTATTAATTATCTCCTCATCTCAGACATTAGCTAATACAACATAAAAACCAAAATCCAATAACTTTTAAAAGCGTCATTCTCCTCTCAATATCATGGAAACAATATACTTCAAAAATACTGCAGATCTGAAGAGAAATATCAAAGAAATAGAGAAAAAGCTAAATGTTAAAATCACCATAAAAAACAAAGACGTGTCCATAGAAGGAGAGGGAATAACGGAATATGAGGCATCCAGAGTTCTAGATGCCATGGCTTCTGGATTCTCTTCAAAAGTCGCATTGATGTTAAAAGAAAACGACCTCATCTTCAAAAAAATATCAATGAAAGATATTACAAAAAGGCCAGACATGAAAACAGTAAGAGCAAGAGTGATAGGAAAGCACGGCCAAACAAAACACACCATAGAAACTGTCTCAGATTCCTATATCGCTATCCAAGGAAATGATGTAAGCATAATCTCAAGCCCAGACACAATTGAAGAAGCAATAACTGCTCTAAAAAATCTGATTAGAGGCTCAAAGCAATCAAATGTTTATCATTTCCTTGAATCAATGAACACCTCAAGAAAATCCCTCCCCGAAGATCTTGGAATTAAGTCCCCTGACGAACCAACAAAGTACGAATTGAAAAAGAAACGAGAAGCCGAGAAGAAACTTAAAGAAAGCCAAAAAGTTGAATAACAGCAATCTTTAAATAAGAACTTTCTTATCAATTTCCAAGTCCCCTTAGCTCAGCCGGTAGAGCATCTGACTGTGAGACATTCAACTCCAAGTTGATGACATTAGCAGCTCCTTCGGGAAACTGAAGGATGAACAGCGAGTAAATTCAGGGAAACCCCACGCGGGCAATCCTGAGCCAAGCCCTCTAACGAGGGAAGGTGCAGAGACTAGACACTCGCTACCTAAAGCGAAAGCAAAGGTAAAGGTATAGTCCTACCCTTTAAGCAATTAAAGAAGGTCGTAATCAGAGGGTCGCTAGTTCGAGTCTAGCAGGGGACGTTTATATTCCTAAGTTACAACTCTAATTTTTATACTCTGAATTATTACTAAAATCAGTGAAAGAAACAAGAACCTATTCTGATAGAAGAAAATATTTTATTGCAGCGGTAGCAAAAAGAAGAAAGAAAGTAAAATTAATGGCTGTTGAACATCTTGGAGGAAAATGCTCTCGCTGTGGATACCACAAATATCCTGAACTTCTAGAATTTCACCACAAAAATCCAGAAGAAAAAGAATTTAGCATTGCACTAAGAGGACACAGTAGAAGTTGGGCAAGAGTTAAAGCAGAAATTGAAAAATGTGCTTTATTATGTGCTAATTGCCATAGAGAAATTCATGTTGAACAAAAACTAGGAATTTCCCATCAAGAAAATAATTTAAGCGGAGAATTACAAACAAAACTCTAAATTTTTATACCCTCATTTACCTCTATTAATATGAAATCAAAACAAAATAATAAAAAAGTTCTTCTCGGTCTCTCAGGCGGAGTAGACTCCAGCGTTGCAGCCCTCCTATTAAAAAAGCAAGGCTATGAAGTCATAGGCTGTTTCCTCAAATGCTTCTCAGACACAAAAGACCCTCTAACTGGAGAATGCTCTTGGGTTCAGGAAAAACAAATGGCTCAAAAAATCGCCGCACATCTTGAAATTCCATTTGTAGTTCTCGATTTAGAAAAACAATACAAAAAAGAAGTGATTCTTCCAATGATTAAAGGATATGAAAAAGGACTAACGCCAAATCCAGATATCTCCTGCAACACAATAATAAAATTCCCCTGGCTTTGGAAAGAAGCCCAAAGACTGAAATGCGACCTAATAGCCACAGGGCATTATGCTAGAATTAAAAAGACTTCCAAAGGTTTTCAACTTCTTTCAGGAAAAGACAAAACAAAAGACCAAACCTATTTCCTCAGCGAATTATCCCAATCTGACCTTTCCCATACTATTTTCCCCATTGGAAACCTCACTAAAACTAAAGTACGAGATATTGCTCGAGAACATAGGCTAATAAATTGGAGTAAAAAGGGAACAAGAGGAATTTGCTTTGTTGGAAAAGTAAATATGAAATCCTTTTTGGAAAAAACCATTAAAAACAAACCTGGAAAAGTCCTAGATGAAAAAGGAAACCAGTTAGGAACACATCCAGGAATTCAATATTACACAATTGGACAAAGAATAGGAGAAAACATAGGAATTAAAATAAATAAACCGAAAGCCCTAGCACAATCCAAACTCTACATCGCAGATAAAACAAAAAACAATGAATTAATTGTAGTCTCAGAAAACCATCCACTATTATCAAAGAAAAAAATTCTGCTCCACAATCCTCATTTTATCAATCCAAAAGATAAACTTCCAGTTAAATTATCTGCACGCATTAGGCATCTAGGGCAATTATATTCTGGAAGATTAGCCAAATCCAATAATCAGTTTAAGTTTATATCTAATAACCCCATTCCCTCCGTTGCAGAAGGCCAATTTATTGTTCTCTACAGCAAACAAATCTGCCTTGGAAGTGCAGAAATACGCTTGAAATAAGACACCTGTCTTAATATGGTTAAGACAAATGACTTAAAATGAAAAGATTTATAAAGACACCTGTCTTAAACTAAATAAGGCGAATGACTTGACATGAAAACACAAAATGAACAGATAATAGACGAGGTTATGGATGAAATAAATTCTTCTCTAAATGATTCAAAGGGAATAGTCTCCCATCAAAGAAGATTAGCTTTTAGCCTTTCATTAGGAACATCTGTTTTGTTGGAAGATTATCTAATTAAAAAAAACATTCTTAAACCTGGAATAAAAATTAATCATCTCTGGCTTAAAAAAAGTCCAAAAAACATAAAAGAATTCCTTAAGAACAAACTTACTGCCCCTGTAAGCAGTATATCTGATATAGACTCTATTTTAGAAAAATCAAATTCAATAGAAAAAGAAAGAGATAAGTTAGCTTACGGAAAGCAAATAGCCGAGAAAGATTTAACAGAAAATATAAACCTCTTCTTAGAACTAAAGAAGGAAGTGGAAAATGCATAAAACATATGCTTCCGCATTTACAACTTACCTATTAAATGCCTTAAATGAATCTAAAAACATAAAAAGAATTATTTTATTCGGCTCATCCGCAAGAAATGAAGCAACAAAAGAAAGCGATATAGATATTTTCATTGAAACTGAAAAAAAAGACAAAAAGCTAGAAATTAAGATTAATAAACTAACAAATGATTTTTACAAAACAAGAGAGTTTTTACAATTCAAAATAAAAGGAATTGAAAATAAATTTCAAGTTATAATTGGAAAATTAGACGAATGGAAAGAACTCAAAAATAGCATAGAAAGTACTGGAATTATTCTTTATGGTCCCTACATTAACTCAAACATAAAAGGCAAAAAACATCTTATAGTCTATTGGGAAAGCATTGGAAAAAACAGGGGTGCTTTCCTAAACAAATTATATGGCTTCAAAACAAAAGATAAAAAATACTCAGGTTTAATCGAAATAAGCAACTGGAAAAAGCTCGGAAAAAGTAGCATGCTAATCCCCATAGAAGACAAAAACAAACTATTTGATTTAATAAAAAAATATAAAGTTAATTCAAAAATTTTAGAAGTTTATTATTAATATCTTCTTGAAAAAAGTTCAATTATCTCCTACAACTACTTTCTTTTATCTCTAAATTCCCTTATAATTTCAGTTCCAGTCTTCCCACCACTAAATGCACTTGAATTTCTTATTCTGTCGATGTCTTCAGAAGCTTTCTTCCTCTTTTTTCTTATTTCTTCCTCTATTACGATAGATATTGTTTCGTCCATTGTATTAATTGTAATACTCCATTATATCTAAATCTTTCGGAGAAATAACAACAAATAAACTATAGTGTTATCTCCTACAATCACTCCCTCCCGCGGAACATCAGCTAATTCAATTTTTATTATTTTATCAAAAAGCAATCTTTTTATTCAAAGTATTTCAAGTTTGGACTCATAGAACACTTCAACTTTGTTGAAGTTCCCGTGGACTGGTCTACGTGGACTTTGTTAAAGGTGGTATCAAGAATTAAAGATTGCTGAGAGCAATCTTTTTATATCATCGTTCCCACCAAATTCCATGGAATTTGATGCAGTTATAGAAAAGAGACGTTCAGCAAGATCCTTCACAAACAAGCCAGTTTCTCACAGACAAATACTTGCAGCAGTGGACGCGGCAAGAAGATGCCCATTCGCAGGAAATAGAAACCACATGAAATTTATTATAGTTGAGAACCCTGACAGCATAAAAGCTCTTGCACAATTCGCAGATCAACTCTGGATTGCAGAAGCCCCAATGGTTGTTATTGCATTCTCTGATGAACTCCATTTAGAAAACATGTATGGAGAAAGAGGAAGAATATATTCGAGACAACAGGCAGGTGCAGTCATTCACACGATGCTTCTTAAGCTAACAGATCTAGGAGTTTCTTCCTGCTGGGTTGGAGCATACAATGATCATGCAATAAAAAGCAAATTTGGAATCCCTGGAGATTTCATTATTGAAGCCCTTATTCCAGTGGGCTATGAAAAATATGAAAAAGGAAAAACAGTTGTCGCTCCAAAGAAAGCTATCTCTGCAATGATATATTGGGAAGTCTATGATAGGTCAAGGCGTCCTCAATTAATGATTGAAAAGAAAGATCCTATTTCTTTAGTGTAATAATTTCACTTAACAAATTCAACATTATCAAAATCCTTAAACTGCTCATCTCCAGTTAGAAACTTAGCCCCTGACTTTTTGGCAAGAATATATCCTATACAATCAATGTAAGACAAATCTCTCCTATAATGATTAAGTCTAAACTCACTTGCTTCTTTAAGCACTTCATCATTGTACTTTACACAAAATTTATTAAAAAATTCAAATGCTTCTTCTGCTCTCTCTTTTCCATAAATCCTCAATAGAGTATAATATAACTCCATAAGATTAAGCTTACTAGTAAAAATAGAAAAATCTTCCTCTGTAAATCTCAAATAATTCTTATTCTCATGAACTGCCTCAAATAATGCATACGTATCAAAAAAGTAAGATTCTACTTCTTCCATCTTCTCCTGTCGGATTCACTCTCCCACCCTCTTCTTACCATATCCTTCATCTCCTGCCCAGTCATCTTTCTTTCTTTTATCATCCCATATATTTTTGACAAATTAGCAACCTTCACAACTTCAACCATTATTTGATCATCTTCTTTTAATCCTCGCTCGTTAACCATTTCCATAGGTAAGACTATTCCAAACGAATTCCCCCATTTCTTAAGTTTTACTTCTATTGCCATAGTTATACATATGTCTAACTTATTTATAAATATTTCTATTCTTACAGAAAGACCCTATTTCTTTGACGGGATAACCCTTCAATTTTAATTATTTTTTAGCAAATTTCCAAAACCAGGCGTCCATTCATCGGTAATCATTAAAACCGTATCGACTGTTCGAATAACCTCTGGAAATTCTTTTTTCAAATTTTCAATTATTGAATAGTATTCCTGATAATTATTTACGACCAACTCGGGCTCAATCTGAGATATGTTCCGAATAAAATACTGCACATTTGGAAGTCTAGAGATATAATCAAGAAGCCTTCTCTCATCTTCTTTAGTATACCTATCCAATCTAATAATTGCCTTATAAAGTTCTAAGCCGACTTTATTTAGATTAATTCCGATTCTAAATTGAATAATGATCCCTTTTTCCTGTAATTTTTTCAATCTATTCCTCACAATTATTTCAGTAGATTTAACCTTTCTTGCAAGATCAACCAATGAAATTCTTCCATGATTTACCACCTCTGCCAAGATAGCATAATCTATTTTATCCAATTCATTATGTACTATTTCTCCTGCAAACATTGTTGGCTCTTCTATTTTTCCAGTAAAATACATCTTAGGATATTGCTTAACATCTATGAGTATTCCATCTTCCTCATTTACAATTAGTCTATTAAATTTAGACATTAAGTCGTTTTTTAATTCAAAGAACACATAATCGCTTTTAGCAAAAAAAGATAATATCAAATCCCACGAACCAGAACACTCTCCCATCCAGTAAACCCTCCCAGAATTTCTCAAATAGCTAAACAATCTTTCCTTTTCCAAAGGAATATTCCTCATTTTTAAATAAATCTTATAGGCCTTGTACCCTATTTTATGAGGATTGATTGAAGCATTAAAACTTCCAATTATACCAGTTTCAATTAACTGATTAATTCTATACTCCACTGCCTGTCTTGATTTACCTACTCTCTTAGCAAGTTGAGTAGAAGTAATTCTGCAATTTTTATCAAGCTCCGCGAGTATCTTTAAATCTACTTTATCTAAATTGACATTTATTTTTACCATATATTAGCATAAAACAGTAATTAGTATATAAATATATCTTTTATGCTCAAAAATACAACTAAAGTTTAATATATTCTTTTATTGATTAAATTACTAACAAAATAGTGATAACAAAAAAATGAAAAGAATAAAATTTGATAAAGAAACCGAGAAGAAATTGACAGAAAGAAAAGAAAGACTAAAGAAACAAGAAACTAGATTAGAAGCTGAAGCGCGAGCCTTACAAGAAAGGTTTCAAATTACGGGATTCACATTGGAAGACCTACAAGGGATTGCAAATAGAAGCTTGAATGGACTAGATATGCCCGTAAGCCCTCACTTTAATCTACATTTTGATGATCATGATGATGGAGATTTATATCACGCAGGTTATACTTTTACAAGAGCCGATGAAAAGATAGATAAAAGAACACTTATCCAGAAATTAAGAAAAATCACAAACGCCACTTATAAAAACTATCTTAATTGTAGTGTTACCTATGGTCCCTGGCAGAGAGGCTCTTTTTGCGGTGATGGAATATATTTACAAATAATTTCAGAAGAGGGCGGAACAATCGGCAGAGGTGATGACGACAAGCCAGGAAATAGATTCCATAGACAAGTGCCTTATGGCAATCATTTGCCAAGAGATACACCAAAAGATGAACTCTTAAGAATGTGCCTTGAAGTTGCATTACAAAGATATGTATCTAATCAAAATATACGAGTTAAACTAAATGAAGCCAAAAAATAGGAATTTTTATGGCGAAAAAATTATAATTTTGGGTAGATAAAATGGTAAAAGTAACTAGCGATTTCGCAGCTTGGGGTGGTTGGCACTGCAAAACATATATATTATCAGATAGTATAACATTCAACGAAGGGGAGATAAATTTAGGTTTAAGTTTTGAAAAAGATTCTTTGCTTGGGCTCCCATTAAGCAGAGATCAATCACTAATTGGTTCATATTGGTTTAGTGGTAAATTGAAAGTTGATAAATATAGAACTTACTATCATCTTTTACCGCCATTTAAACAAGTGGTAAATACTGGAAGAAAGAGAAATAAGAAATTTGAGGAGATCTCTGAAAAAGATATAATTATTTATCCCACGGGAATAATTGAAAAGAAGTTACATGATTTTTTTGCATCATTACAAAATGATGTTAGATTTAAAGGATGTCCTTTACCTTGCACAATTCCTATTCATCAACTATTAAACAATTTTGAACCTGAACTTAGAAGGCATTATGAGCAACTTATTTCTGATACACAAATTCCAAAATATCGTCATAGGTATTAGTTTTGTTTTTTGTTGTTCAAAAGTATGTTTTTAAAAAAAGAAAAGAAGGCAAAAAATAAAGGAAAAAATTGCCCCTTCTTATTAACTGACTATTGTAGTTTCTACCTACCTAGAGTTTCTTTTCTAAAGAAACTGTAGTTATCTGAAGACCTCAATGCCCAAATCGGACATCTCTGATCTTGTGCTTTGTTGCTCCTGTCTGGCTTTCTTGCCAAGGACATAAGGCGACTTAACACCTGTCATTATTGTGATAACTCTAACTTTGTTAGCAAAGTCTTTGTTAATTCTAGCTCCAATAATAACCTGCGCATCTTGACTGATATTTTCAGTTACAAGCCCTCCAACTCCAGCGAACTCTTCCAACTTAAAGTCTGGTCCACAAGTTATGTGAATCAAAGCTCCAGTGGCTCCTCTGTAATCTACATCCAATAAAGGATGTGTTAAAGCTTGCTTGACTGCTTCCTCAACTCTTGCGGTTGTGTCAGACTCTCCTACTCCAATAACAGCAACGTCACCACCTTTCATAATAGCCGAAACGTCAGCATAGTCTAAGTTAATCAATGAAGGCAAGGTAATAGTTTCCACAATTCCTTTTATCATTGTACTTACCAGCTCGTTTGCTACAGCGAAAGCTTGTTCCATTGGTAAATTACCAGCAATATCGACAAGTCTATTGTTATCAATAACGATAACAGTATCAACCACTTCAGTTAATTCCTGCAATCCGAATTCTGCTTTATCAGTTCTAGCTCTTTCGCACTCGAATGGCATTGTGACGACTCCGATAACAACTGCTCCAGACTCCTTTGCCAACTGTGCGACAACAGGTCCAGAACCAGTACCAGTTCCTCCACCCATACCAGCAACTACGAAAACCATGTCAGCACCACTAACTGACTTTTTCAACTCAGAAAGTGATTCCTTTGCAGCTTCTCTTCCCTTTTGAGGATATCCACCACAACCAAGACCTCTAGTCAATTCCTTTCCTATGAGGATCTTTTCATCAGCTTTTGTAATGCTCAAGTGCAATGCGTCAGTGTTAACACCATAGATTGTAGCTCCACTTATGCCTTTGTTGAAAAGCCAAGTGATAGTGTTACAACCAGCTCCACCACATCCGACTACTTTGATATTAGCTTTACCAGCTCTCAATTCATCGAAATTGATAGAGTGTGTAGATGCATTCTGAATAGCTTCTTTTGCAAAATCAAGAACCATATTTACTTTTTTATTTAACCTCCTTTCAATTTTTTAACCATTACAGTTAATTTTATTACTATCTATCAAAATTCTAGTTTAAATATTTGTCTATGCCCAAGTAGTTACTTCAAAAACACAAAAACCCTGCTAATGTAGATACTACAAAATATATATTCCAAAGATACTATTATAATATATATTATCTAAAGTATATATTAGAATGATTTTTAAGAATTTGCTAATTTTTCTATTTATTTTTAATTATTTTTTAGCAAATTTCCATAAAAAGTTGAAATAACTTCTATAACTTTCAGCAATAGTATCATCCCTCATCATTACTGCAATTAATTTATCCTTCTCCCAATGGATTATCACAATTGTATCTCCGTAAATATACGTAGTAGCCGGACTAGTTTTAGGCATATATTTTACTTCTGAATACATCTGATTTTTAACTTCCTTTCCTCGCTCTGTCCCCAACTTATCATCATTATAAATTACTCTTAAATGTAATTTCTGTTTTTGTCTTTGCTTGTGAAAATGTCCCAAAAAGAAAGGTAATATCTCTGGAGATTTTCCAGTTGAACCTAAACAAAGCCACTCCTTATTTACCTTCAAAACATCATTGAGAACAGTCTTTATACCTTCCTGTCCCTCATACACTTCTACACTTGGAGTTTTGCCTTTTGGTTTATATAATTCATTTAATTTAGGCATCTGTTCAGAAAGTAATTTTTCTTTTTCTTTTACATAATCTATTAATTTTGAAGGAGAAGCAGGTCTGAAATATTTCTTCCCATTTTTTATTACATATGATACCAATCCTTTACTGATAAGAGAGTTCAAAGTATCATATAAATGTGTCCTGTTTTCCATTGTTTTTCTTGATATCTCGGAAACAAGTGATTCTTGTGCCGCCAGTAGAGCCAAATATGCCTCTGCTTCTCTATTTGTCAAACCGACGTTAACCAGTACTTCCTTATTCATGATGTATGCAAGAAAAAGGTATTTTTAATACTTTCGTTCAGATTTGGACAACAAAGGTTTAAAAGATAATGATTTGCTAAATTTTTAGGAGAAATAATAATGGCTATAGATATGAAACAATATGCAAAAAAGAGAAAGGAATCTGCAATCAGACTTTCAGAAAGATTAGAGAAAAGAATAGATACAGAAATTAAAAAGAAATGGGATGGTGGAAGTTATATGTATGTTATTTTAGATAAGGTGAGAGTTGAACCTGAAATTAATTTAGCTGTAGTAAACAAAGAGATTGCAAGAAGGTATACGGTAGCTGGTTGGAGGGTAATTTCAAATGAATTCCATCGCCGAGTAATTGGGGTTGGACCAAACTCTTATGTAGACTCTTTATCAAATTGGAGAGCATATCATATCAATCTATCACCAAATATATCTTCAACTTTTAGTGCAAAACTGAATATAACTAAATGACCACTCAATTCACCATAACAAAAAGAATAGCCAAACATGGCTCTCAGTCAATTATAGTCATACCAAAACTAATAGAAGAACACCTCAAACCCGGAACAATAGTTGAAGTAAATCCTCCAATACTCAAAACCTTGGATAGAACCACTATAAAACTCCCCTAAAGCCGTCTAAAACCAATATAAACTCAAAGTTTAGACATATAAACAAAAGTTTGAGAAAATTGAGTGAAATGGAATAATAATAACCTCAATTGAAATTAATGCAGAATAGAAACGTTTAAATAAGTTAAACAATTGTATAAATAATGATAACATTAAACTCACAGAAGGAAAAGATAATGTATCTTTTCTATGAGAATAAGATGGCAAGATATCACCTAAGAGAAATAGCCAGAAAGGCAAAATTAAATGTAAATAGCGCAACAAGATTTCTAAATCAACTTGAAAAATCAAGGTTGCTAATCTCTGAGAAAGACGGAAATTTAAAGAAATATAGAATTATTAAAAATGACACACTTGCAAACGTATTCACCTCATTTGACATAGAGAGATTAAATAAGCTTAATTTCAACAGAAAACAAGGCATAGACCGATTTTTGGAAAGCCTTGACGAAAAGCCAGTCATTGCTTTTCTTTTTGGTTCTACTGCAAAAAATACTTACACAAAAGAGTCAGATATTGACATACTCCTAATTGTAAATAATAAGATAAACTTGGAAAAAGCAGAAAAAGAAACTAATGCGATTACGGGGATTAAGGTAAATTGTTTTCAGATAAGATATCCTGAATTTTTAGATGAGCTAAAATTGAAAAATGACAGAGTAGTACAATCAGCTTTAAATACGGGCTACCCCATATTTAATCAAATATCATTTTATAAGGAGTACCTAAATGGAAATTAAAGTTCTAAGAAAATTACTTACAAATTCAGTTCTACTTGATAAAAAGATAAAATTTTATGAGAAAAGAGGAGTAATTCGCAAAGTCCCATTTGATATGGATGAAATTAAAGGACATCTTGCAAAATCAGAACATAACTTAAAGTTTGTTCTCGATAATTCAAAACTTGGATATTATGACTGGTGCATAACTGGATGTTATTATTCAATTTATCAGATTGCGTTGGCTTTAATCAGGGCAAAGCAATATTATTCAAAGAACCATGATGCGACTTTGTGTTTATTAGCAAGAGAATTTTATAAGGAAGGAATAAATGAGAATGATATAGAACTGATAAATATATTTTTCTTGGACTACCAAGATTTATTGCTCTATGTTCATTCAAAGGATAACAGAGAAAAGGCATCCTATTCATCAAAATATGCTTTTGATAAGGATAAGGTCGAGGAATTAAGGCTAAAGTCTATTGACTTTGTTAACAAGGGAAGAGTAATATTAGATTCGATGTTGAAATAAGAACGAACTGTCAAATACAATAGTATGATTTAATGAATATATTAGCTTGAGATTATGAATTTTGCATCCAATTTCTTCAATCTTTCCCTAAATTCATCAATATCCTTCGACAAAACCAAACAGCCAGCAGCAGGAATATGTCCTCCCGCACTTGATTCAGCAAAACCTTTTATCAAACTCCTAAGCACATCAGGAAGATTAACTTTCTTATCCTGTCTTCTTGCAGAAATATGATAAAACCTCCCTCTCCTCTGTGCAACAATAAATATTTTACTTTTCTCAACTTGACAGAGCCTATTAACTATAATCTCTCTAACATCATATTTAGGATTAATAAGCCAAAAATAAACCTCTCCCATCTTTTCCTTTTGCTTTTCAAATAGCTTTGTTTGTCCTTCAATCTCCTCTCTCACTTTCTTAGCATAAACTTCCAAAACAGGAACCTTTTCAATTTCATCCGGAATAAAGTCATATGCCATGTTCAAATTGTCCTTAAAATAAATCAGAACAAGAGAAAGAATATATTGCAAATCCCACAATTTTCCTTTCTTAAGCAAATTCTCATCATTTCTATACATATCTCCATATTTCTTATAGACTTCAGAAAGCCATCCAATTCCCTTGAACAACATCCAATCAGAAATAGAAGCACATGCAACAAGCCAATCCATTTCTTCTATCTTCTGCATCCTATGAAACAAATAATAACAAATGTATGAAGCCGAATATCCCTGCGCATTGATAAAAGTAGTATTTGGAGAATTCAAATCATGCTGAAAAATATGATGGTCAATAATAAGAACATCTGCAAACTTCTCAATCTCCCTCAAAAACAGAATATTTTCAACGCTTATGTCTGTGAAAATTACCTTCTTCACCTTCTCATTCTTCAATTCCTGAACCAAATTCTTATCCAAAGCCTGATATCCAACAAATTTCATAACATTAACATCCACAACCCTATTCACCACCTTTGCACATATTATCCCATCCAAATCCGTATGCGAAACCAAGGCAACCCTTTCACTCCCTAATTTGCCAATAAAATCAAAGAATTTTTTCTCATTTCCAGCGGTAAAATCAATTTTCTCCATAAATTCTCTTCATCTTTATACTATTTAAACTAAATTATACTCATAGTATCTCCGCATGAGTGTTAATACTATAAAATTACTCCATAAAGTTTAAATACATAACCTATCTATTAGATAGGTATGAAAAGAGTAAAAGTCATAGAAAAATCAACCTTGACCCTAAAAGGAAT